>Ga0213875_10000128_pt1 | contig 83892 bp, 74 predicted proteins | sample BarmaccomBMRX_R8_FD_160105 | JGI IMG/M metagenome (GOLD analysis project Ga0213875, IMG submission 160105) | Root-associated microbial communities from Barbacenia macrantha in rupestrian grasslands, the National Park of Serra do Cipo, Brazil - RX_R8 | ecosystem: Host-associated > Plants > Roots...
CCCGTGTTTCAGTGCCAGTGTGGCCGTGTGCCCTCTCAGGCCGGCTACCGATCGTCGCCTTGGTGGGCCGTTACCTCACCAACTAGCTAATCGGCCGCGGGCTCCTCTTTGAGCGCGATTGCTCGCTTTCCCTTCTCAGGTTTATGCGGTATTAGCCCCGGTTTCCCAGGGTTATTCCCCACTCGAAGGTAGATTACCCACGTGTTACTCACCCGTACGCCGCTGTACTCATGGAGTTGCCCCCACTTTCTCGCTCGACTTGCATGTGTTAAGCGCGCCGCCAGCGTTGATTCTGAGCCGGGATCAAACTCTCGTTTGATCTTTTGAGTAAATGGCCCCAAAAAAAAGAAAAATGCGGGACCGATCGCTCCGGTTTTGACTCAAAAAGTCTGACGAATTACTTCATTGCGTCCAACCAGGTTGTCAATCAACTGCGCAGCGAACTGAACGATAGCGAATCATTTCTGCTTCGCAAGATCCAATTCCTGCCGGCCTCGAAAGCCGTTTGAGCCGCGCTCGAGATCAACCCTTTCCAGCTGACCGGCGCAAGGCTCAGAAAAAACTGCCCGGGAGCATCAACTGAAGCCTAAAAATCTAGGCTCAGGATCCTAAATAACTAGCTTGGAATTAACTTCTGGACTGCTTGAAAACTGCTATGGAGTCCTAAAAACAAACCCAATCCCGCGGACTGGGCGATACTACTCCCGCTGGCGACTCAACGTCGCCCATCAGTTAACTTATCAAATCTCTCTCGATCATTGCAAGCCCTAGTGAAATTAATCTAGCGCCTTTGTGATCGGTCTGCCCAGCATCCCTCTCGACTGGGTGACGATCTGAGAATAACAAAGAGGTGAATGGGCTGCAAGACCCCGCTGAGGCTCTCCTGTGGAAAATTAATGCGCAATCCATTCGGGGCATTTATTTTCAACTACTTTGATCTCGAAGGTCCCTTAGTGTCTCTGAGGGCCACCGCTACTTCGCCTCTAGCTTCGCAAACACCGGATAATGGTCCGAACCCCTGAAATCCCTGCGGACCTCTCCGCCTTCAAGATTCAGCGGCCCTCGGGCGAAGATCCAGTCGAGCGCCATCGCGACGTGATGCGTCCGTTCGATGCGCTCGCCCGTACAACTGCGAAACCCTTCCCTCTCTAGCTTTTTTAGATATCGCGAGGGAAAGTACTTCGTGTTCAAATCGCCGGCAACAATCGCTGCCGTTTTGGGCGGATATTTCTTTAGATCTCCGAGGATCTCTTGCAACTGCGCCGCCTGAATCGACCCCATGCTGCGGCTTTCAAGGTGCGCGTTATAGACCACAAGCAGGTGCCGCGCAAACTCCAGTTCCGTCACCAGCGCGATCCGGCTCCCCAGCCGCCGCTGCATCAGCGGCACATTCGAAGGAATCCAGCTATGCGGCTTCCAAAAGCCGGACTGATTTCGGAATCGCAAAACCCTCGATTTCCGTATGGGCAGCCGCGTGAGCGTCGCTTGCCCGATAAACGCCCGTTGACCACTCTCCTGACCCAATTCTTCAAACTCGATCGCATAAGACAGATTCAAGTGAAGACGTTTCGCAAGCTGCACGCCGATATCCGCTTGCCCCGTACGATTTGTTTTCCAATCGACCTCCTGAAGAAGACAGAGATCGACCGCATCGCGAGCGAGCTCCGATCCGATGAGCTGAACCTCCCTGCCGCGCTCGATATTCCAAGTGACCATGCGAATCGACGTGAGGCCGCTCTCGGCAGGCACTTCGGTGAGCTCGCGGGGAACGTCAAACTCAGCCGGCGACGTGGGCGGTGTTGAGGCCGGAAACCCGATTTCGAACAGCGCGGGTATGAGTACCGCGCTAGCGAACGCCGCGCCGCTTAGAATTCTCACAATCTTATGATCTGCGAATCCGCGGGACGGGATGGAACTTTATTTAGGTGCCGACGGTCAGAGATCCGGAGATCACGGCAGGTTACTTTCCCGCATAGCTCACCCGCCAAATCGATTTCGAGCCGTCATCGGTAACCAGCAATGAGCCATCCGGAGCGGCCGCCACACCCACTGGCCGCCCCCACACGTTTCCGTCAGGCGTCACAAAGCCTGTCAGGAAATCTTCGTAGACGCCGTCGGATTTGCCATCTTTCAGCGGCACTCGCACTACTTCATAACCTGCGCGGACCGCCTTGTTCCAGGAACCATGTTCAGAAGCAAAAATGTCGCCCTGATATTCCTTGGGAAACTGGTTGCCGTCATAGAAAGTCATCTCGAGCGATGCGTTGTGCGGCTGAAGAAGGACGTCCGGGATGATTACTTTGTCCTTCAGTTCAGGATGCTTGCCCGCCAGCCGCGGATCCTGATGGCCGCCCATGTAGTACCAGGGCCAGCCGTAAAAACCGTCTTCCTTCACGGAGGTGATGTAGTCGGGAACAAGATTATCGCCGAGATTGTCGCGCTCATTCGTCGAGCACCAAAGCTGGCCGGTAGTCGGATTCACCGCAATCCCAACCGGATTGCGAATACCCCACGCGTACACTTTCACGAATTTGCCTTCCGGCGTGAATTCGAGAATGTTGGCGCGGTGAAATTCGCGCGGGTGCGTGTCCGGGTCGTCCACGTTTGAGCCGGACCCCACCGCGACGAACAGCTTGCTGCCATCCCCCGAGAACGCCAGATCGCGCGTCCAGTGGCCACCTCCGCCTTGGATGAGCTTGGGAATGATGGTCTCAGCGGCTCCGGTTGCCTTCAGGTCTCCATTCTTATATGGGAATCGAACGACAGAGTTGGTATTCCCGATATACACCCACTGCGGATTGTTGCCCGGCGGGTAAAACGCGATGCCGAACGGCATCTTCAGACCGGTAGCGAATGTGGTCTTCTGTTCTGGCTTGCCGTCGTTTGTGACTCCGCGAAAAACCTCGATCGTGTTGGCATAACTTTCGGCAACGAACAAATCGCCGTTCGGCGCTCTTCGGATCTCTCGCGGTGACGAAAGATGATCCGCGTACAGCTCGACCTTGAATCCAGCCGGAGCTTGCGGCCAGGCATCAGGTGGTTTCGCGACAACCGTAGGTCCGTTCTCCACGGCTTGTGTCGCGTACGGCTCCGGCAAATCGGCGACGGTGATCTTTCGAAACGCGCCCGGCTTTTCGGTGCGGTAGTCATCAAACGCCGCTTTTCCCGTGATTACGTTCTTCACGTCGGAGTTGTCAGGCTTCGGACCGGCTGCATGAATCAACATGGTGATTCCAACGGCGACCGCGCCGGCGGCAACAAATCGTAGAGTTTGAGTTCTCATTCCCAGTCCACCTCGATATAAGATTAGACCTTGGCTTTCGCGCTAGAATCGATCGGGGTCACGCGAGCCTCGACTGTTGTGGGGCAGGAAACCTAGAGTTACATCACACGGGAGCCTGAGGGTTTACCGGGCGGGTGTGTCGTTGATCAGAAATAGCAAGGAGGATGGACTGATGTGTACTGGAATGCGGCGTGCGCTGTGTTGTTTATTTGTTCTGCTGAGCGCGCTTGTCATGAGTGGTGATCTAGCTCCGGGTACACTCACAGGGGTGGTGCGTGATCCAACTGGCGCAGTGATTCCTGGCGCCGCCGTGCTAATCCAACACTGGGCACTCAAAGACGGCCATCCGCGAAACGCTGTGAATGAACCCCTGATCTACGCCGACTCCAATGGAGGGTTCACTCTCCAGTTACCCCCAGGCGTGTATGACGTCTTTGTTAGTTTCCCGGGGTTTTCTCCGAGGGCCCATGAAGCGCGAATCGAGCCCTCAAAGCAGGCAAGCTTAAATTTTGAACTGCCGTTTAGCCGCTTTGTTCAATGGATTTCATGAACGCCCGCAGGGGATGAGCCTAGAGCTTTGTTGCTGCCTTCCTGGTCTTCGGATATGGTGAATAACAGCACGAATCAGCAGTTATTCGCGGCTATCTGGAATTGGGCGGGGAACGGGAAACTATGATCAGCGATGCCACCATTGCGAAGAGCATCAGTGATCTTATGCTAGAGATTGGCGGTCGTCTGAATGATTCTGTCGCCGAGATACGAGCGAAATGTTCTTACGAGGAATTCGCGATTTATCGAAAAGCCGTCGGTGTGATCATGGCTGAAATTCTTCTTCAGATTCTTAACCCACTGTATAGTAGGCATCCTTCCCTGAGACCACCGGGTTTCGAGTGAGCAACTCCACAGATTGTTCACCAATATCGGCAATTTGCAGAACGCGCAGACTTACATCGGTGGTCAGGGGTGCTGAGTTCGTTGACAGTGACTCGTACGAGGGACTGAACCGTTTCGCGGCGAAAAACCGGAAAGATGCAAACACTCTGCTGTGGGCGCAAACCTTCGGCTACGACCATTACCCGAAGATGTGGAACACGGTCATTCCAGGCTCGCACGTCGCCACCAGCTATCCCTGCAATAACCCTTCAATTTGATTGATATCTTCAAGCACGGCAAACGCGCCGGAATCTTTGAGCAACGCCGCGATTTCTGCATGCCGTGGGTTGTGAGGCATGGAGATGCCAACGAATGGAACCCCAGCGGCCTGCGCGCTGCGCGCGTCATCAACTGTGTCACCCAAATACCAGAGCGTTTTATTTGCATGCTCGTGCATGATGAGCTCCAGACCATCCGGTGCGGGTTTGGGGTTTGCCACTAACTCGTCCGTAATAAGAGGATGAAAATTGATTCCGGGCGCGTAGCGGCCCAGTGTGGCGTCGGCCTCATATTTTGCGCGGCCAGTGAAGATCGCGAGCGAAACGCGTTCGGCTAAGCGCTCGAGAAGGCCGCTAGCCGGCATCCATTTCTCATAGCGGATCAGCCCATCGCCGTTTTCCCCGAAGAAGACGCGATTGAAATAGCCGGCGACATCGGAATACGCCACGTTCTTACCGCGATCCTGGATCAGTCTGTGCGAGAGCAGCCAATCATTGTTCCACCCGCCAAGATTTTTGAAATCCTGGATGACATCGTGCGAAACGAGATCCCCGGTGAAATGCCGCACAGTTTCCCGCGTCGCTTCACGATATGAGCCAGTAACCTCGACCAGCACGCCATCCATATCGAAAACAATGACGTCAGGCGGCGGAGACTGAGCTATGACCAACAACTCACCAAATCTGCTTGAGCTCATCCAGAAAACGCTCAACCTGGTCGCGAGTCCCAAGCGTAAGCCGGAGGTGCCCTGCAATGTCATGGCTGCAATCGCGCACGAGTATTCCGCGATCTCGCAAGCGGTCGTGGATCTCCAGGCACCGCGCGCCCACCTGAAAAAGCACGAAATTCGCCCGGCTCTTGATATATGGAATGTTCAGCCGTTCTAAGCCCACATACAGCAATTCGCGGGCAGCGAGCACTTCAAGCACGTAGTCTTCGATAAATTTCGGATCTTTGATCGCAATACGCGCGGCCATGACGGCGAGCGAGTTCACGCTGTACGGAGATTGCGCCTTACGTATGTGCGCCATGTTCTCAGCGGTCGAAAAGAGACATCCGCACCGCAGGGCCGCCAATCCATAAGCCTTCGAAAACGTTCTGCTGACGAAAAGGTTGGGATGGCGTGCGATCAGAGGAAGCGCGGTGATGCCACTGAACTCGTAATACGCCTCATCGATCAGTACGGCAGTATCTGCTGCCTTCGAAAGTACTCGCTCTATCGCAGGAGTATCGATGACAGTGCCGGTGGGATTATTCGGATTACCGATAAACAAAGCGCGAGTGGGCGGTCCAATCCGGTCCAGCAGCTTTTCGAGCGGGAACTCAAATCCGGGTGAATAGTCAATCTCATGGATCCGCGCTCCAGCAAGCTGACTATAGAACCTGTACGCCGCATACGAAGGACACAGAAGCAGGACTTCCTCGCCCTCGTCGACGTACGTATTCGCAACGAGCTGAATCGCCTCTTCGGTCCCGTTAGTAAGCGTGAGCTCGTCAATGTCCACCGAGAAATGCAGCGAGAGCTCTTCAAGCGCGTGATCGTAGTCCGGATAGATGGTTAAGTCGGCCGCCGTGAGATATCGCCTGAAAAAATCCAGCACATGAGGCGGAGCCCCGACCGTGTTCTCGTTCAGATCCATCCGCAGCTTGTTACGCCGGCCGTTCGGAGTTTTTTCGTGTGGCTGGATATCGAGGATCGCTTCACGCGGCGCGAGGGGTCCGAGCGCAGAATGCTGCGTGATTTCTGAATCCGGATTTAACACGCGTGTCGACAGGAACCGAACCTCTTCCGCCGTCGCAGTATAGCAAGACCTTTTGAAATTCGGTTCGTTGATAAATGAGAGCGCCGCGCCTCATCCGAAACAATTTAGGGTAAAAATGAATTGAGGAACATTTGTGGAAATCCGGTGTGGAACGGCTCTAAGTGAAATGCTCGCTTTATGTTGGTTGTGAATCAAAAAGCTTCCTCCGAAATCTTCGGGACTGCAATTGCGAGTGGGATTTCAATCAGCTAACTTAGGCAGGTCTCTCGTTTGATGGCAGTGCGTGAACTGAGCATAGAGCAATCGCTCCCGGACAACCTCGACGCAGAACGGTTTGTGCTGGGCGGCATTATGAGCAATGCCATGGCCTTCCTCCAAGTCGCAGGCACGCTTACGCCCGAGGACTTCAGCCTGGAGAAGCACCGGCGCATTTTCTTGCGCATGACCGACCTGCATGACCGCGGTGAAACGATCGATCGCGTAACGCTCGCCAATGAGCTGATGAAGCACGGTCAGCTCCAATCTGTTGATGGCTTGAGCTATCTCGTTTCGCTCGATGACGGGTTGCCGCAGCTTCACAACATCGAAAGTTACGTCTCCATCATTAAAGAGAAATCTCTGCGGCGGCGCCTCATCACGATTTCTCAGGACACGATTCACCGTTGCCTGACCTCTGATGAAGAAGCCAAAGAGATCCTGGGCGCATTTGAAGACGCGCTCATGAAATTGAGCGACATCGATGCGAAGAAATCGCTTGCAAGTCCCGCGCACATCGTTACTGAATACGAAGGCGGGATAAACGCGTTTCTGGACGCGAATCGGCGCGTCAAAGGGCTTGGAACCGGATTCGTGAAGTTCGATGAGATGACCGGCGGGCTCCGCGAGGGCGAATTGTTTATTCTCGCGGGGCGTCCGGCGATGGGAAAGACCGCGCTCGCACTCAATATCGCCCAGCACGTTGCCACTAACGTGAAGGACCCCAAAGCGGTCGCCATCTTCTCGCTTGAAATGTCCAAGGAGTCGCTGCTCACGCGCTTGATTTGCACCGCCGCTCGCGTGGATCAGCAGCGTTTCCGCGCCGGATACCTGAACGAAGATGAACGCCGGCTATTGCGGAATGCGATGTATCGGCTGGTCGAATCGCCGTTGTTTATCGACGATACTGCGGGAACCAATCTAATGGAGGTGCACTCGAAAGTTCGGCGGCTCCAGGCTGAACAGGATCTCGGACTCGTCGTCCTCGATTATCTGCAATTGATGCAGGGCCGCGGAAGATTCGAGAACCGGGTGCAAGAGATCAGCTCGCTATCGCGTGGTCTGAAGCTGATGTCCAAGGATCTGGGCGTTCCCTTTCTTGTGCTTTCGCAGCTAAGCCGGGCGCCTGAGGTGCGAACTGGCGATCACCGGCCCATGTTAAGCGATCTTCGCGAATCCGGAAGCATTGAGCAGGATGCCGATCTAGTCGCTTTCATCTTTCGCGAGGAGGTCTATCGTCCCGACAAAGAGAGCTTAAAGGGTCTAGCCGAGCTGATTCTCGCAAAACAGCGCAACGGTCCGACCGGCAGGGTTAAACTGGCGTTTCTGAACCGCTACACGAAATTTGAAAACCTTGCGACTGAGCCGGGCGACGACGACGTGCCCTTCGAGTGAGGCGGTTAGAAGTTTCCAAATCTGGAGGACCGATGAAAAACCTACTGCTTGCGCTGTTGCTGTCCCTGTCTGCGGCCTCTGCTAGCGCAAGGCGCCCCTACACAAGTTGCACCCGGACAGCCCTACACCGTCGAGTACTATTACAAAGTCCAATGGGGACACCAGCAGGAGTTTCTGCAGCTCTTCCTAAAGAACCATTACCCGCTGCTGAAGAAAATCGTCGAAAGCGGTCGCATGCTATCGGTGAAAATCGAGACTCCCGCAAACCACATGACCGAAGATGCGCGCTGGGACTATCGCGTCACAATTCGATTCAAAAATTCTACGCTCGCGACAACCGCCAATCCCGACGAAGAAGCGCTAACCAAGCAGCTATGGCCTGACCAGGAAACATACAGGCGCGAAGAGCAGCGACGTTTCGAAATTCTTCTAGCGCATTGGGATCTTCCCGTCACTGACATCACGCCGCAGAAATAATCGAAGCTCTGCTACCCTCCCGCGATAGCACCCACAACCATAAAGGGCTGCGCGCCCGATGCAATCGCTTGCGGCAATTCCGCCTCGGGCGACTCATGAGATAGATCCTCTTCGCACGCGAAAAATCGCACGAACGCGCGCCGCTTCAGCGTCACCTGATCACGAATGGTGCCCCGCAAGGCCGGATACGATGCCTCGAGCGCATCGAGGATCGAGCGTTGCGTCACCGGACCCTCAACCTCGACCGTTACCTCGCCATCCACTTTCGCCAGCGTCCGCAGATGTGCCGGAAGCATCACGCGCACCATCCAAACCTCACCTCATTGCAACGTCTGCACTTCAACCGAGAGCACTGCCGGAAGATCTCGCGTACACCAAGTCCAATCTTGCTCATCCTATTTGGTGCGCGTATAGAAATGGGCGCATTTTTTGTCGACTCCCCCTAACTTACTCGAACAACCTGCCCCGGCCTGATAGAACGCAACACAGCCAAACATGCCGGCATGTGCACCACCAAATCTTCCAATTTGTTAGACCGAGCGCGTATCACAATCAAGGCAATAGCTCGATCTCTCAGGTTCTGCTGATAGATTAAACCTTTATCCACGGAAACGAAAACAGCGAAGCCAGCCTGCTCAGCCAAAACCAGCAACTCACCGTTGCTCTTGCCGGCAAAGCCAGCCTCGGGCACAGTCTGGCACTGATGGCCGGCAAAACTGTTCCCGAGGTCCTTGGGTAGACACTCATCCAGCAGGATTTTCATCCGATGCTGGCGAGCAGAGACTCCTTTGCGCGTTCCAAAGCAGCAATTGCCATGTCACGGGTCACAGTTGGGAACTGGTGAAGGAATTCCTCGATCGTGTCGCCACTTTCCAGATAATCCAAGAGTGCCTGGAACGGTACTCGCGTTCCACGAAATATGGGCTCGCCACCGAGTATCTCCGGATCGCGCACAATTATGGGTTCCGCCATAGACCTAGTCTCGCGCCAAAAAGTTCAACCTCGCATCATTGCAACGTCTGTACTTCAACCGAGAGCACTGCCGGAAGATCTCGCACAATGGGAGCCCAGTTGTCGCCGCCATCCGCCGATGCATATACCTGCCCTCCCGTTGTTCCGAAGTACACGCCGCACGAATCGAGCGAATCAATTGCCATTGCGTCGCGCAACACATTCACGTAACAATCGCTCTGCGGCAAACCATTCGTAAGTGCCTCCCATTCGTTTCCGCCCGTATGGCTGCGGTAAACCCGCAGCTTTCCCTCAGGCGGATAATGCTCCGAATCGCTCTTGATCGGAACAACATAAATCGTCTCCGGCTCGTGCGCATGCACGTCAATCGCAAAACCAAAATCCGTTGGCAAATTGCCGCTGACCTCGTGCCATGATTCCCCCGCATTATCGCTGCGCATTACATCCCAGTGCTTCTGCATAAACAGCACTTCCGCTCGCGACTGGTGCATCGCGATGCGATGAACGCAATGGCCCACCTCCGCAGTAGGATCGGGAAGAAAGGGCGAGTGCAGTCCATTATTAATGGGCCGCCAAGTCGTGCCGCCATCGTCGCTTCGGAACACACCCGCGGCCGAAATCGCGATGTACATTCGTCCGGAATCGCTCGGATCGAGAAGAATCGTGTGAAGGCACATCCCGCCCGCGCCCGGCTGCCACCGAGGTCCCGACCCGTGCCCGCGCAATCCCGCCAGTTCCTGCCACGTTTTTCCGCCATCCGTCGAGCGGAACAATGCCGCATCTTCCACTCCCGCGTAAACCGTGTCCGGGTCAGTCAATGATGGTTCAAAGTGCCACACGCGCTTGAATTCCCACGGGTGCGGCGTGCCATCGTACCACTGGTGCGTGCCGGGCACTCCTTCGTATACAAATTTGTTTCCCACCGGCTCCCATGTCTTGCCGCCGTCATTCGATCGCTGGACGATTTGCCCGAACCAGCCGCTCGACTGTGACGCATACAACCGGTTTGGGTCCGCCGGCGATCCTTTTACGTGATAGATCTCCCAACCTGCAAAGTGTGGTCCGCTCACCTCCCAGTCCTTGCGCTTGCCGTCAGAACTCAAGACGAACGCGCCTTTATGTGTGCCAACCAATACTCGTACCTTGCTCATCTCTGCTCCTGTTCAAAATCTGCTGATTCTTGAGCCCGGCCGCCGCTAGTCGCCCATGCACCGGGCAATCACTAGGGTTATGTCGTCGTGCTGTTCGCTTGGACTGAACTGTCGAACATCATCGACAAGCGATCCCAATAAAGCTTCCGAAGGCAAATCACGGCCTCGCTCAAGCGCTTCTACCACGCGCTCTTCTCCAAATTCCTCGCCTTCGGCATTGCAAGCTTCAGTCAAACCATCCGTATAGAGTGCGAGCGTGTCACCAGGGTACAGGTTACACTCTCCCACACCGCAATCCCAGTCTTTGAAAAGTCCCAGCACCGTTGACGTGGAGTCGAGCCGTTCGAGTTTGTTATCGCGCCTGAGAAGCATGCCTGGAGGATGACCGCAATTCGCATAACGCAATCCACGTGTCCGGTCATCATATTCTGCAAAGAAAAGGGTCGCGTATCTGCTTTCCGTTGTATTCTCTCCGAAAAGCCGGTTTACTGCGGTCAGAAACCGTTGCGGCTGCTCCAAAGCAAAAGGCGTAAAGGGACGGCGCCAGTACATTGCGCATTGGTTATGTAAATGCGCCTGCAAGTTCGCCATCAAAAGAGCCGCCGCGGTTCCTTTCCCCGAAATATCGCCGATCACCAGGCCTAACCGTTCTCTGCCGAGATCGAGAAAATCATAGTAGTCGCCACCCACCTGCCGAGCCTGAATGCAAACTCCAGAATATTTGAGGCCCGTAAAGTACGGCTGTGTGCGAGGGAAAAGTCTCGCTTGCACTTCCCGCGCAGTCTCCAACTCCTCAATCCGGTGGCGCTCGGCTTCAAGCCGCTCGGTGTGTGCGCGGCGTTGCTCCTCCAATTCCCGGTTCAGCCCTTCATAGCTCAGCAGGGTAAAAGAGTTTCCATCTATATCTTCAAAGCTCGAGGACGGCGCATCCCACCGCTGTACCTGCGGCGAATGATGAAAACGGACTCCGCGGCTCCGCCATTCATTGAATTTCGCGAAGAGATCTTCCGTGATAAAGATAACTTCGGTAGGCCTGCCGATGAGCTTGTATTCTTCGGAGCCAGGCTTCGGAGCGATGAGCGCCAGATTCGCAGTACCGTCCGGAGGGGCGACTGTCAGCCAGCGATCGCCCGATGGAAAGCGGTAATCGAACGCCAACTCGAATCCAAGCTTTTCCACATAGAAACGTAAGCTCCGGTCTTGATCGCGAACAAAAACATTCACGCTGCCCAAGCGCAGATACGGATCCTCTCGACCCGCTTGGAAGCCGCAGTGATGCGTCTTATAGGCCGATAAAGAACTGCCCACGCATGGAATTATAGCGCCCGGAAACGCCTTCTTCCGCATCAGCCGCCTTCGTGGGCAAGGGATTGCTCATCGAAAGATCGCGATCAACAGTCCGGCAGTCACACCCATTGATCGCTCATGGCCTGGGCCGAAGCTGTACTCGTAGCCCGGTTCCAAATACCAGCCGAATCTCCGTCCAGCAGAGGGCCAAAACATGAAGTCCAGCACGGCTTCGCCTGCGAACGAGTTCGTTATCCCGCCGTGTTCGCTTGTATGGACCCACTCCGGGCCGATGCCGAACATTAGCTCCGCCTTTTTTGACAGTGTCCAGGGCTTCTTAAAGAGCAGGTCCGTATCCCATTCTTTCGAGCGATGGCTGAGCAGCGGCGTAATCCCGGCCTCAAGTTCCAGCCACTTCTCTATCGGCGTGAACTCAACTGCAAAGTCGGCACCGAAGCTCGAGGCGCCGTCCTTTAGATTCCAATCCGCAGCTCCACCCAGTTCCAAGATCGCCACCGGCTCTTTGTCGACTGATTGGGCTGCAGCAATTTTGCAGTGTAAGAAAGCTGCCACGAAGAACCCAAATATTGGCAGTAAATTCAGGGTTCTCATTGCGTGCTCAGCCCAACTATATGAAGTCTCTCAGCGCAACAGAAGTATAATGCTCGTAAGCATCTGAGAATGCCCGCAACCGGCATCATTTCTCTTACAGGCGAGCGTTCGTGGTGGCGAGCCGCGCTGGCAATCTGCATTGTCTTTGCAGTTCTCGGCGTGCAAATCGCCTCAGCAACGCATGCGCACGACGATTGCGGCGATCACCGGCATTGTTGTCCCGTTTGTCACGCCGGCCATACGCCTGTACTTCAAACAGTCGCTGAAAGCGGCGTCGCGCCGCCGGGTCTAACGGATTGGGACGTTCAACGTGAAGAGTCTCCTGTCCTCCGGTGCCATCTTCCCGCTTCCCACTTTTCTCGCGCTCCGCCCGCCTAGTTTTCTCCTCACGTTGTGAGCAGTTGGGTGCTCCGCGCGCGTTTGCGTGGCGCTGTCATACCCCGCGAGCGTAAGGAGCTGATTAATTATTTGCCAATAGGAGAAAACATGAAGTTTAAGATCGCGATTATTTCCATCGTGGTTTCATCAGTTTGTGTCAGCTTGCAGGGCCAATCCAACAGCGGAACAGTGAAAGGAACTGTCCTCGACCCTTCAGGTGCGGCTATCAAGGGCGCAACCGTTGAAGTTCAGAACCCTGTGTCCCGTTATATTCGCGCTAGCCAGACCGACGATCAAGGAAAGTTTCAGTTCACCAACGTTCCATATAACAACTATCACCTGACCGCGACTTCTTCCGGGTTTCAGACCGGCGTGCAGGAGGTGGACGTGCGTTCTTCCGTACCGGTTGATGTGAAAATCGCCCTGCAACTCGGCACAGCTAAGACCGAAGTAACGGTTACCGAGGGGCAGGACCTTGTCGAAAACGATCCAGTCAACCATACGGACGTAGACCGGGCTCTGTTCGACAAACTGCCTCTCGAAAGCCCGTCTTCTTCTGTCAGCTCGCTTGTGACGCTGGCTTCCCCAGGGGTTGCGGCCGATTCTAATGGCCTGTTTCATGGACTCGGCGATCATGCGCAAAACTCATTCTCTGTCGATGGCCAGCCGATCACAGACCAGCAAAGCAAAGTGTTTTCAAACCAGATTCCAGTAGACTCGGTTCAGTCAATAGAGGTACTCGAAGGCGCGCCGCCGGCCGAGTTTGGAGGCAAAACCAGTTTGGTTATCGTGGCGACAACGCGCTCCGGTCAAGGAGTGACCACTCCGCACGGTGACTTTGGCGCCTCGTACGGCACCTTCGGAACGTCAGGCGGGAACTTCAATCTCGCTTACGGCGGGAAAAGCTGGGGCAACTTTATTGCTGTCAGCGGGCTAAATACCGGCAGATTTCTTGATCCGCCCGAGTTCACGGTCATGCACGACAAAGGGAATGAAGAGAACCTGTTTGACCGGATCGACTATCAATTTTCAGCCGCAGATTCCGTCCACCTAGACTTGGGCTACACGCGTTCGTGGTTTCAAAATCCCAATTCGTTCGACCAGGAATATCATCCGGGCATCGTCAATCCCATAACCGGCGGTCCACTTGGTCCGACGGATCAGCGCTCGAAAATCAAGACACTGAATGTGGCGCCGGCCTGGACTCGCGTGATCAGTCCTTCCCTCGTGTTCACGCTTGGCGCTTTCATGCGGACCGACGAGTACAACTATTATCCGAGCGCCGATCCCTTTGCCGATTGGTCTCCGGATCTGCAGAGCGAAACTGTCACTCAGGGTCGCCGGCTCAATAATGTCGGCGTCCGGTCCACTATTTCCTATGTCAAAGGCATTCACAACCTGAAGGCCGGAGCGACATATGAACACACGTTCCTTACTGAGAACGACAGCTTCGCAATTGTCGACCCCACTCTCATTCCCGGAATTGCTCCCTCATGTTTGGGTGCGAATGGCCAGCCCATCCCTGGCACGCCTTGCGCGATTTTGGCGCCCAACGATTTGGCCACCGGAGGTACGCCATTCCGCTTCTTCGGGCACACCGATATTAAGGAACTCGCGCTTTTCGTTCAAGACACCATCACGAAAGGCAGTTGGACGTTTAATGCCGGAATTCGGGGCGATCTCTATAACGGTATCGTGGCCGCGCGTCAGGCGGAGCCGCGCCTCGGCATTGCATATAACATTAAGCCGTCCAACACGGTGCTACAGATCTCGTACGCACGAACGCTCGAAACTCCGTTCAATGAGAACCTCATAATCGCCAGCACGGGATGCAGTATTCCATTTCTCGCGGCTCTGGTCCCGCCCCCGGGCGTGACATGCAACCTCGGACCGATCCATCCTGGCTGGCGCAATGAATTTCACGCTGGCTTGCAACAGGCTTTCGGGCGATACCTCGTTTTTAATGCCGAATACATCTGGAAGTACACCCATAATGCATTCGACTTCGGCGTCGTTGGCGCCACGCCGATTACGTTTCCGATTGAGTGGCACAGTTCGAAAATTCCCGGTTACGCGATCCGCGTTAGTGTTCCCGACCTCCACGGACTCACGGCGTTTGTGACCATGTCCGGGGTTGCCGCTCGCTTCTTCCTGCCTCAAGTCGCGGGCTTACCAATCATTCCGGTGGGCAACGAGGTTTTTCGCATTGACCACGACGAGCTATTCAACGAAACAACTCACTTTCAATATCAGCCCTGGAAACGAGGTCCCTGGTTGTCATTCAACTGGAGATATGACAGCGGGCTTGTCGCTGGAGCGGTCCCCTGTGTTGCGCCGACCGCAACCTGTGCGCTCGCGACGTCTGTCGCGGATGGTGGTGCAAACCCCACGATTCCAAGCGGCCAGGTTGCATTGGTAAATGCGATTAGCGGACTTCCGCTCACTGCCGATCAGGAGTTTCAGGCCGGGCTGACTTGCGACGGAAAACTCGCCGCTCCCAATCCACTCGGACCGGCGCTTGCTACTTGCGATGCCGCGGGCCTCAAATCGATCTATATTAACGTGCCGCCGCCCGGAACTGAAAACGACGACCACAAGCCGCAGCGCATCGCTTCGCGTAATCTATTCGATCTCGCCCTCGGCCATGACAACATTTTTCATGGCGACCGTTACAAATGGAGCGCCCGCGTCGAGGTGATCAACCTCACAGACAAAGTCGCTCTTTACAACTTTCTATCGACCTTCAGCGGTACGCATTATGTAACGCCACGCACTATAACCGGCACCGTCGGATTTCACTTTTAAGATCCCGGAACGTTCGGTCGATCAGTCGACATCATCTCATCCAACTCGCGTTCAATCGTGTACCACGCCGTATTTCGCGAGAATATCCGCCAAGCTAACGACGCCGTGCATATGGCGGATATTCGCGCGGCTCACCACCGGCACGACATCCACGCCCTTCGCGCCCATTCGCTCCAACGCATAACTTGCCGGATGATCGGCGTGAACATAGGGATAATCTCCACCGTCTCCGATCAGTTCCCGCAGAGTCGCAGCGCACGGTGTCGGCGTCTCAATCTGCCGTGCGCTGACCACGCCCTCTAAATGCGTCGCGCTGCCCACAGGCCAGGAATTGCATCTCTCTTGCTCAAAGTGCCGCTTCGCGCTTGCCACGTCTGCTTCCGGAGCGAGCGGCTCTACGCCAGTCTCCATCACTTCGCTGACGCGTATTCCCTCTAACTCCTCGCGCGATTCTCCAGTCGGCAGAAACACGCCCTCTTGCAGCGCAAGCGCCTCATAAATTGGCTCCCTCTGCAATCGCTGAGAAATGAAGAAGCTCACCAGATTCGAGATCATCAGCGGAACCACAATCGAATAGTCCCGCGTCATCTCGAAAATCATGATCACCGAAGTGAGCGGCGTACGCACAATTCCCGCAAACGCCGTTCCCATCCCCACCAGCGCGTAAGCTCCCGGATTCGCCGTGATATTCGGCAGCAGATTATGAGCGATGCTGCCCACCGTTCCGCCGATCATGGCGCCAACAAATAGACTCGGACCGAAAATTCCGCCCGCGTTCCCCGATGAATAGCACGCGGGTGTCGCAATGATCTTCATTACAGCGAGCAGCGCAACAAGCTTTAGAGGAAAATCGCCGCTCAGCACGCGATCCACGTAGTCGTACCCGACCCCGAGCACTTGCGGCACAAACCATCCCATCAATCCCACAAGCAGACCTCCCGCTGTCGGTTGAAGCCAACCCGTCGATTTAGGAAGCTGCCGGAACCAGATTCGAAGATACAGAAGCAGTTTCACGAAGCACACAGAACCCAGCCCACCCACTACGCCGAGAATCGCGTAAATTCCAAACTCGAGCGGATTCACGAGCTGATACGCAGGAACGTGAAACAGATGATCCCCCATGATGAGGTGCAGCACGATCCATGCGGTCGCCGAGCTCAGAACGACAGCTCCAAGCACCGGCGCCTGCAAATCACCCAAGATTTCTTCAAGCGAAAACAGAACGGCCGCAATGGGCGTGTTGAACGCCGCTGCTAGCGCCGCCGACGATCCGACCGGCAACAGCGCCTTCACCTTCGGCACGCTCAGTCCGAATCGCCGCCCCAGCACCGAAGCGATACCCGCGCCCATCTGCACCGATGGCCCCTCGCGCCCCAGCGCAATCCCGCTAGCAAGTGAAATTGAACAACACAAAAATTTCCCCGGCACCGTTCGCAACGAGATATATCCGTCCTGCAGAAACAGCGCGAACTTCGCTTGCGGAATCCCGCTTCCTCGCGCGTTAGGAAAATAGCGAAACAGCAGATATCCGGTCAAAAGCGAACCTGCCGTCGGAATCAAAACGCGCCGCCAGACCGCGCTGCCCGGCGGATACATGCGCGCCGCGAGCCGCCCGGTCAGCAGAATGAACGCGACCACCGTCAGCCCGACGATCATTCCAATCACAAGGCTCAAGATGATCGCAACTTGATCCTCGCGCGCCCGAAACCCCGTCCAGTTCCGAAGCCTCGCGCGTAACTGCAGCCTGCGCATCACCTTTCATCTTCACAATTGCGGTAGCGACATGAAGTCCGAATCGTGACTAACACTCGTCTTCTTGTGCTCGCCCTCGCCTACTTATTGACATTCTCGCCATACGGCACGCACCTGCCGGGCTCAGAAAAGGGCTGGATAGATGCGCAACGCTGCACTCCCGGTAGCCCGTTAGGCTTCAATCCAGGCCGGCAGGCCTTCTGGCGCGCTCATCTTAATGAGATGCCTTTTGTGCTCAATCGAGACGCACAGCAGATCACGCTCGATACTATGCAATCGGTGTGCACGCATCGCCAATGGATAGCTCATGCCCTCCACGTACGAACGACCCACGTGCACGCGGTCGTTAGTGGCACAACCGCTCCGGAGCGTATAATCCACCTCGGCAGTTGAGCCCATCCCAAGAGGCGACACGCCCCGCTAGCGTGAACCTCTTGCAGCAGCAAGCCAAGTTCGACGCCTTCTTGGAAGAATTTAATAACCAACGGCCACATGAAGCGCTCGAGATGAAGTGCCCGGCTGAAGTGTATACGGCTTCCACGAAGCCGTACCGCGGCATCGGCGAGCCACACTATCCGTTTCACGACAACACGGTCGTCGTCACCAACTGCGGGCGCCTGTGCCCTCTACCGCAAAAAGATCAATCTCAGTGTCTGCCTGGCTGGTCAGGCAGTGGGAATCAAGGAAGTCGACGATGGCATCTGGCTCGTCAGCTTTATGGATTACGACCTCGGCTACGTCGATCTCGAGGAGAAAAGTTTGCAGCCCTTGGAAAACCCATTCGGGCCCAAAGTGTTACCTATGTCTTAGGAACGAAGTGTTACCTATGTGTCCGGAATGGACACGGAATGGACAAAGGGCCACTTGGCTCCTCAGGTAGGATTCGAACCTACAACCCTTCGGTTAACAGCCGAATCTCGGTGCGAAGCGGCGCGAATGCCGGTCAATCGCGGGCAGGAAATCAACGGTTTAGGTTCGCTTACCAGACCGGAGTTCGCGTCGCTTGACAGAAAAAAAGGCACAAAAGAAGGCACAATCGTACTCTCTATGACGCGCTTAACGCGATCTCTTTTAGCACAGGTGTGCGGCGCTTCTCAGACCGACTCGTCGCCTACCATTCACCGTCTTCATCCCCGAGATCCTGCTTGCATCTCTAAACTGACTCCACTTCCTGGGCTGAGGTGAGCTTCAAAAGGTTCCCCAACGCGTGAGACCGCCGGCAAAAGTTTGAACAGGCTTTGTTCGCTGTAGGTGTTGGAGCCCTTCGCAGAAATCGCCGACGTCACCCGCGGTGAATCGGGGCTCAGCAAGCCGCCCCGAACTTTAGAGTATCTGCCGAACTGTGTTGTGTTCGGGCATCGCCTTTGGGGTGTTTCAGCGCTGTTCAGGGACGGCTCCGTACATCCGTCCCCGAGCCGCACGAAGCGCGCGTGTTTGCACTTTACCTGCGTTTTCGGCATCTTTCACCCAGCTTGGATGAGCGTCGGCAAATAGAACTGGCTGCCCCTTTTCGTTCGATCCCCTCCGGCGCTTGCGTCTCCAACAATCCGATGAACTCCGTGAGCTTGTCCCACACGAAACGAACGCCCTTTTTCGTTGGGCCGGTATATCTCCCAACGATTCGAATGGCATCGCTCGGCGGGTACGGCGCGGCGGGTGCCGGTAGCTGGGCAGAGGTCGGGCCGGGCGAGCGGATGGTCGATCGCGCCGTCACTCATATACGAAATGCTCGGCCGGTTGTACTCGGAACACGAGGAGATGTGCAAAAACACATCGGAGTAGTGGCCGGTATAGGCTGCCAATGCTGCAATGCATCGCTCTTTCAAGCGACTCATTTGTGAGTTGCTGTATGTCCAGCGGGCTCAACTTCCAGTGCTCCTTGGTTTGTAATGTTCGCTGAAGATTTTCCGATCATGATGTCGAACGTTCCCGGCGCGACGACCCATCGCATGTCGCGGCCAAGTATTTGCAGATCGTCGGGTGTCACCGTGAAGCTCACCGTTTTTTCTGCCCGGGTTCACCGCCGGAAACCGCGGAGTTGCTTTGTCGGAGTTGATACGGGTGCGAAGGGTTCGTGAATGTATAACTGAGCAGTTTCGACCCCGGCACTTTCTCCGCTGTTCTTAACGTCAACACTCACGAGCGCATTGCCTGCGGCATGTATCTGCAAAGGATCAATACGAAGATTGCTGTATTCGAAATTCGTGTAACTCAGCCCGTACCCGAACGGGTAAAGGGGTGTGCCGGGCATGTCGATATAACCTTCGTCGTGAGTTCCAGCCGCCATTGATCCAGTATGATTTCGACGGCTTGGAATTGTAATAGGACGGCAACTGTCCAACGACTGAACCGATTCCAATCCCGATGCGCGACGCAATCGCTGCCCAGTTCGGAGTCGCGAGTCACGAACAACAAGTCATGCCGTCGTTCATGACGCAACATGAACTGAACCGAACGGCTACAGAAACCGCAGGAGCCGTCATAGACCAAAATTGGTGATCGATAGGCGGCGATTTCTGAGTAGGCCGGGGGTGTCATTTGGGCTGCGATCTAATTAGATCATCCAAACGGCCGTTGTACCACTCGACCGGTCGATTTCTAGCCCTGACGAGACACAACTCGAGAATGGTCGGCCCTCCCGAAGTTGAGAGCGGTGCCGTCTTGCAAGATATCAGTATCAGTACTCGCAAGTCCGCTTCTTAACTGCGATCCGCAGCGGCAAGCTGCCACTTTGTCGCATAAGGCGCCACACCGCGATAATCTTCGGATGCGCGGAAAGCGTCTCGAACCGATCCGATGTTTGCGCTACCGCATGAGTGAGGCTCGTTTTGCTTTAGCACCGCAGGCAGCCGGCACCGGAACCTGATTCCCAGGTTGTTCGTATGATCAAGAGACTAAGTTCACGGAGAACTATGCGCTTCGTTATCGCTTTCCTAATTTGCTGCGCTGCTAGTGTGGCACAGATGCCCGACGTGAAGGGTGATTGGGTCCTCACAATCGTCCGTTTCGGTGAGCCCGACTACACTCGATTGAAACTCGAATCGAACAATGGACATTACACCGGCAAAATTTGGGGCGGCGTTCAGCTTGACGGCGTCGCCAAAGGCAGCACTCTGGAGTTCCAGTGCAGCTATGAAGACGACGACAAGCAGCGCAAGGCGTGCGGGAGCTTGTCCGTTTCCGCATCCCAAGATGAGATGAAAGGTCAGGGCAAGATGTTCGATGAGCCAGCCACAATTTCGGCCAGGCGCGATATGCCGCAAAACGGGACGCCCCGTACGCACCAGTTCACGCCCACCCAGTTCCATCGGCTGTTCAGTGGCAATATCGAGCCCGCCCTCCACATCAACCCCGGCGATACTGTCCAAACCAAGTCGGTGGATGCCGGCGGTGTGGACGAAAAGGGCGAGCACCGTTCCGTTGGAGGCAACCCTCTGACTGGTCCCTTCTATATCGAAGGAGCGGTGCCGGGAGACACGCTCGTGGTCCATCTGAACCGCGTGCGCTTAAATCGCGACACCGCGGGAATCTATAACGATACGGTGGTCGGCAGCGCCGTCGATCCCTACTATTTTCGCGACCTGAAGCGCGTCAAAGATTTCGATTCTTCCTGGAAACTGGATCGCGCAGCGGGAACCGCGATGCTCACCAAACCGACCGACCGGTTGAAGGACTTCAAAATTGCATTGCATCCGATGCTCGGTTGCATCGGCGTCGCTCCTCCCGGCCACCAAGCCTTTCGCTCCGGCAATTTAGGCGATTACGGGGGCAATATGGATTACAACCAATTACGGGAAGGCGTGACGCTCTACATGCCTGTCTTCCAACCGGGCGCGCTGCTCTTTGTCGGCGACGGCCATGCAACTGAAGGCGATGGCGAGCTGACCGGCAACGCGCTCGAGACGTCTATGGATATCGAGTTCACGGTAGATCTGATCCGCGGCAAATCGCTTGGCCAGCCGCGCTCCGAGAACGACGAGTACGTAATGGTTTCCGGCATCGGGGGATCGCTCGCGGATGCCTTGCAATCGGCAACAACTGGAATGTCACGCTGGCTCGAAGAGGAGTACAAGCTGAATGCCGGCGAAGTTGCCATGGTGCTCGGCAGCTCTATGCGCTACGACATTGCCGAAGTAGTTGACCCACAGGTGCATGTCGTAGCCAAGCTCGCAAGAAATACCCTGGCCCAAATTCCCAAACCGAAATAGAGCTGGTTTGCGAACTACCGCAGCACAAAAGAAGATTTGCGAGCAGTTTTGATGCCGGTTGGCCATTGGCAGCCGAACTGCCGTTGGTAAGCGCGTTTCCCAGCCAAGTGACTCGGTCGAGCAGTAAGTTGATTGGTAGACACATGGCGACTACCGCGGATCTAGTTCGCGGGCTCTATAGGGCTGTGCAGCAAGTCGGGAACGCGAGTGATCCCGCCCGTTCGTCGAGATACCGATGTACGTCCGATATAACAACTGAACCCTCGCCGACAGCGGACGCGACGCGCTTTACTGATCCGCTTCGGACGTCTCCAACAGCGTAGATTCCCGGCACGTTTGTCGCATATGGCGTTAGTTCAAATGCTGCCGTCCCGCCTGTCTTGACGAAACCTTTTCCGTCCAGATTGACAAGTCCGTTCAGCCATTCAGTATTTGGTTCGGCGCCAATCATCAGAAAAACACTTTCGATCCGCTTACATGTCTGCACTCCATTGCGGCGATCCATCCAGGTGACTTCATTCAGACGCGAATCGCCCGCAAGATTTACAATCTCCGTTTCAGTCAGAACGGAAATTCGGGGAGACGTCTCGATTCTTGAAAGCAGATATTGTGACATGGTTTGGTCAAGGCTTTTTCCGCGAATCATCAAATAAACGTGAGCCGCTCTGTGCGAAAGAAACAGCGCGGCTTGTCCGGCGGAATTTCCACCACCTACAACGATGACTTCGTTGTTGCCACAGAATGCCGCTTCCATGGCAGTGGCTGCATAGTAGACGCCTTGATTTTCAAATTTCTCGAGATTCTGGACCTGCAGCTTTCTGTACCTTGCCCCGGTCGCAATGATTACTGATCGTCCGCACAAACGAATGTCCTCTGCTAACGTGAGTCGATGGAAGCTGGGCGCCGGTTCCAGGGCGATCGCTTCCCGTGCCATGGCGAACCTCACTCCGAATTTCAGCGATTGAACCCAGGCCCGGTGTGCGAGCCGCTGGCCCGAGATCCCGGTGGGAAACCCCAAATAGTTTTCGATATTCGAGCTTGTGCCGGCCTGGCCGCCCGGGGCGATACTTTCGACGACAACGGTCGACAATCCTTCGGACGCAGCATAAACAGCGGCTGCCAGACCTCCGGGTCCAGCGCCAAGGACGGCAACATCGTAGATCGTACTTGCGTCGGGTATCTGAGTTATCCCAAGTTCGTCGGCCAACCTGGCGATCGTAGGACGGTACAGGACACGGCCATCGCTAACTCCGATCGCTGGAAGAGCTTCGTGATCGCGCCCTGATGGCGCGGTCGAAGGCGCTGCCGGCGGCGGCTGATCCTGAACGAGTCGATACGGATATCCGTTGCGGCTGAAGAAGTGCTGCAGTTGAAGCGTTTCAGCTTCGGCTTCGTTGCCGAAAATAATAACGCCGGTTTTGGTCTGCGAAACCAATCCAATTCTGCGCCAGATGAATGCCTGCGTAATCAGGTTGGCAATATCACCTTCCGCGCGCATCAACTGCCGCAGGTTACGTCGCGATACGCGCAAGAGACGACTATGAGCGGCGCTCGTTCGGGCTGATACCAGGGGTGGCTGATCGTTGAGCAGATTCAACTCACCCGTGAACTGAAGAGGACCCAGCTCGATGATCGCTTCGAATTCGTTACGGTCGTTCACCGTGTACACTTCGATGCTGCCCGTAAGAACGACAAACATATCCACTTCACGCTGACCTGCAGCTGAGATTTGCGTTCCGTTCTCATAATCCGCTTCGCTGCCATAGCTGCGAATGCAACGAATCATGTCCTCCGTGAGATACGGAAATGCCATCTCGGGCCTGAACGACGGAACATCGAATGCCGTTTGCGGGTCGGGTAGCGTCTTTATTACCACTCCCTTCATTTCCGCGTGCCGCGTTGCACCGATGTGACGAGTTCTACAAATTGTGGGAACGACTCAAATTCATATCTCAAATGTTCCCATTCACGCACGAACAACGGACTCTGCATGCGACGCTCGGCTGAGCGGAGCATCAAGTGCCACATTCTCTTTGGTATGCGCCGATCAAGAAAAAGAAAATACGTGAGTGAAACCAAAGTGCAGAATCGCAATGCAGAGATGGTGAGATCGTGGCTCTGCTCCGGGATCTTAGTGGCTTCGCTAGGAACGCTAAGCCACATACCCGGTGAAGAGCTGAGCAGCAATTCGTCATACCGGGCTGACAATGCAAGGAAGATCTGCGTCTTAACTTGGTCGCGGTGAATTAAGAATGCGACTGCCAGCCCGAGTGATCCGATCAAAACTGAAAGCAACGTCGCGTACTGAATGATTTCTTGGACGTTCATAGGTCACGCAACTCCGGTATAGCTTTCCTGGATTGCTGGCTGCACGTCCAATGCCGTCCGAACCGGCTTGTCTTCGTGCTTCCACCGGATCAGTTTCAGATCAAGGACGACAAAGGAGTAGAGGACGGGAACGAGGCCAAGCGTGATGAAAGTGGCTATCGTGAGACCACCGATCTGGGCGTAACAAAGCGGCTCCCAAAGCGGACCGCCATGCGCAGCCAATGGAAAGAGCGCTATGACGGTAGCAGAAACCGTGATCATGACCGGCCGCAACCGCAGAATACCCGCATCTGCGAGCGCCGTTCCCAGGTCTTCACCCTCTTCTCTTCGCTCTTCGATGAATTCAAACAGCACGATGATATGGCTGACGATCACACCGATGAGGCTGATGATTCCGAGAAAGGCCATGAAGCCGAACGGCTGCCCCATGATGGCTAGCGAAATGACCGCGCCTACCACTCCATAAGGAATCGCCGCGAAGACGATCAACGGCTTCACTGCATGTTTGAACTGCGCGAGCAGCGCAAGATAGATGGCGCAAACACAAATGATGAGCACTGTTACCAGATCTCCGAAGCCGCTTACCTGCTCTTTGTACTCGCCAGCAAACCGGAAGATAAATCCGGCCGGAAGCTGAGTTTGGAATGCTTTCAATCGCGGCATGGCCGCATCGAGCACTTCTGAAGGTAAGTGACCTTGCGCTGGCCAGCATTGGACGGTAATGGTCCGGTACTGATCGAAGCGGCGGATTTTCGGGGTTACCGGTTCAAGCGAACTGGTCGCCACCTGACCCAGGGGCACCGGAGGCGTATCTTGCGCAGAGAAAACGTACAAGCTCCGTAGATCGGAGAGCTGGGCGCGCTCCTCCATCCGCAGGCGTCCAATGATGGGAACCTGCTTGTAGCCGTCTCTCAATACGCCAGCAGTAATCCCGTGAAGGGCGGCATCGATCGAATTGGAAACGTCTGCGTTGCTGACATGCGCCAGATTTGCACGATCCACGTCCACGCGCATGACTTGCTTCACAGTTGGTTCTCCCCAATCGTCGCGAACTCTGGCCGCAATCGGGATGCCGCGAAAAATCTGTTTCAGCTTGTCGGCTTCCGCGCGGAGGCGCGGCAGGTCCTCACCCGAAATTCTCACCTGAACAGGTATTCCAACTGGCTTGCCTGTCTCGAGCGTTCGCGTATCAATGATTGCGCCGGGTATCTGTTCGTCAAACTCCGGCTGCAAGAGTGCCAGCAGCGGAGTGGTATCGTGGTCGTCTTTCGTTCGGAGGATGATCTGCGCATAGTTTGTCTGCCTGTCCTCCGGTGTAGCGCTGCTCCAAAAGCGCGGACCGCCGCCGCCCACAAAGGCCGTCATAGAAACGAGTACGTCCTTCGGATGGCCGTGCTCCGGATGAGCCTTGCCATAATCCTCCGCGATGCGCCGTACAATTGATTCCGCCTCTCCCGTAACCGCGCGTGTGGCGCTCACGGGAGCGTCTTCTGGTAGCCACACATCGATGTAGGAGAAGTATTGGAGATCTTTTGGAAAGAACTGGGGCTTGAGGGTGGAAAATACGACGCCACCGATAACGAGCACCAGGAGCGATGCTGCCAAGCAGACTTTTCGGTGCTGAATGGCCTTTTGCGCCATACGGAAGTACCAGCCTGTGAAGCCACGGGCTCGACGTTCCTCTATGGAAGTCTCTACTTTGCTTTGCAGCAGAAATGAACTTATGAGCGGCACGAACGTCATGGAAACCAGGAGAGCCGCTAGCAGCGAAACACTTATGACCACGGGCAGGCTATACAGAAACTTGCCTGTGTCTCCGGGCAACAAAAGAAATGGCAGGTACGAGACGATGTTGGTCACCGTCGCATAAGCCATCGTCCTGAAAAGCTTGGTTGGCCCCAGCCATGCCGCGACCGATCTCGGCTGGCCAGCTCCCAGCTCGCGGACAATCGCATCGCCGGATACCACCGGCACGTCCACCAGCAAACCGAGCGCAATGATCAGCGAAGCAATCGAGACCTGTTGCAGGTCGATTCCGAGGGTGTGGATCACACCGAACGTGATGGCGAGAGTGATGGGCATGGAAAGCGCGATGAGCAGCGATGTTCGCCAGCTCCAAAAACCGATCAGCGCGACGACAACGACCAATATCAGTGCCTCGAGTAAGCTGTGGCTGAAGAGCTCGATACTGTCATGCACCTGCAGAGGCTGGTCTGACGTTCTTGCCAGAACCACATCGGCGGGCAAGGACTTTCGCACCTCGTTCAGGGTCTGGTCTACGACCTTTCCGAAGACATTGATCTGTTCTCCCTTGCGCATTTGAACCGCCAGCGTGATTGCGCGTGTTGTAATCCATCTGCCGTTCTCATCACGCCGCGTGTAAGTGTTGAGGAACGAGGGCGGACTGTCATAGCCTCTGTCGATTTCGACGAGATCGCGTAGATACAGGGGTGTGCCCTCCGGTGATGCCCAGATGATCACATTACGCAAGTCGTCGGGCGTTTTGAACTCGCCAGTCGTGTTGATACTGATGCTTCGTCCTTGTGCATTTACCGTTTGACCGCTATCCGGCAGATTTCGCGCGACGAGCAGGTTGGAGAGATTTGCCGGCTTGAGCTTGTACTGTGCAAGGCGCTCCTGCGAGAAGTTCAGAAAAACGTTTTCATTCAGTACACCGGACCGCTCCACCTTCGACACGATTGGCAAAGTTTTGAGACTTCGCTGGATGGTATCGGTAAAGTCATCCAGATCGCGATAAGTGTACTTGTCGCCGGCAGCAGTCTGAAGCACGGAAGCCGTGGTTGCGGGGTCGGCGATCACGGCAGGTTTCCATGCATCGGGATGGAACTCGTCGGTTTGCAATTTCTCCTGGGCCCACTTCTTCAAAAGCGCTGCAACATCAGAAGGGCTCAAATTCGTGTTTACATCCAGTCCTGCGAAGCCATCGCCCGAGAACAGCCGCGTATCGGAACCTTTTTGCTCTGCTACAAACTCCTGCGCCGCCCATGACAGGGTGCGTTCCACTTGAGCAGAGTCAATCGACTTCGGATAAACCACAACGATAGACTTACGTGACGTGTCTGAAGCGCGCACAACGTCACCCCGGACGTGGCGGATACCTGACTGGACTAACTTACTGACCCAGGCGACCTGAGCCGGGTCGCCGGGCGGACTCGCGACAGTAAGCATCAGTGCAGCGGTGTCGCCAAAATCTTTGATATAGAGAATCGGACCGGCGCCCTGCGGTAAGTCATGGATCGCGTCCAGCCTGACTTTGACATCGTCCAGTTCCTTGTCGCGGTCGTATCTTCCTCTTTCCGCGAGCTCGAACTGAACCATTGCGGATCCCGTTCGGGAAGTGCTCTTGATTTCCGTTACCCACTGATTCTGTGCAATCGCCTGCTCGACTTTTCTTGTTACTAACTGCTCAACTTGTTCGCCTGATGTTCCTTGCCACGGCACAATGATCATCGCCTGGCGGACGGGAATGTCGGGATCTTTGCGCTGCGGCATTTTCTGCAGCCCATAGATGCCCCACACGAGTGCGAGCGCAAGCGATACCCACGCGATGTGCTGTTGCTCTATAAAGAAGCGCGCCAGATTTGTTTTGCTCTGCAAAGATTTTTCTTCAGCTTGGTGTCCCATGTCTGTGCTCCTACTCGATTACTCGAACGGCAGCGCCGTCGTTCAGTTGATTGGTCCGATTCACGATGATTCGCTCACCGGGTATGAGGCCCTGATCGATCACAACCGAGTTGCCCACCGTTTCCCCGACCCTGACACTTTTCAGCTCCGCAAATTGCTTGCCTTCGCGTTGGCCTATCGCGAACACCGAGTAATTATTTGATCCCGATTCCGCCGTCATCAACGCCGTCATGGGCACCACAGGAACGGTCTGCGGATTCGCTTGTTGGACATAAACGCTGCCGATCATTCCCTCCTTTAGAGAGCCATCGCCATTGTGTACAGTGACTTCGATGTTGAAGACCCGCGACTCTCGATTGGCCGAAGCAGCAATCTGCGTGATGAGGCCGGTCAACGTCTTGCCGATCGCCTCGATTTGCACGGGCAGCGGCGATCCCATTGCAAAATGCGAGAGCATGCTATCCGGGACACCGAACGCGACCTTCACGAAACGGGTATCGTCGAGCGTAAAAGCAGGTGTGCCGGCTGCGACGAGCGTGCCCCGCTCGATGTTCTTTGCAACGATGACTCCCGGCATTGGCGCGACCAGGTTTGTGTCGCCAAGGTTGATGCGAGCCGAGACAATCTGCCCCCGCGCCGCGTTTAACTGGCCTTGGCGCGCCTCGATTTGCTGAAGAGCAGATTGGACGCCAGCAGTTGTGGCGGCATGACGCGCCACCGCCGCGTCGTAATCAGGGCGAGTCATCGCCTTCGCCGCATACAGGGCTTGGGCACGCTCGAAATCCAGATCGGCTTTGGTTTGATCGGCTCTTGCCTGCCCGAGATCCGCCTTGGCTGCATCTAACGCACCTTGAGCTGCCGCCTGCTGACCGACGGCCGTGTCTACGGACGCTGCGTAATCCGAGCGGCGCAGGTGCGCTAAGACAACTCCCGCTTGGATTTCGTCGCCCACCTGTAGATCACGCCACCTTCCATCGGCGCCCTTCGTTTGATGAAGAGAGTCCACATAGCCCGGTTCCTTAAATGCGAGTTGAACCTGTTTATCTGGCCGAATCTCGCCCGAGTACCGCCACGTTGGCCGAACCTCTTGAGTGGCCACCGTCTCTGTTTTGACGGGGACGGCGTCTGGGATTGGAGTGCTTTCCTTTCTGCACCCCGCCGAAATCAACACTGCAATACTGCTGAAAACTACTGCTAAGTTACGCATTACTGTTCTCCAATCGCTTTCTTTAAATCCGCACTCGCTTTCGAATACGCCGTGAGGGCTTGTAACTGCCCGCTATCGGCAGAAGCCAGCTCCGACTGTGTTTGAAACAAAACTTTGCTTAGTACTGCTTCCCGTTTGACTTGCTTCTGAACTTCTTTGAGCTTCTGCCGGTCGGCCCGTTCGACTGCATCGCTCAACGCCAGTTGCCGCTGGGCGGTTTCCAACTGCCGCCAGGCATTTCTTACGTCGAGGAGTATCGAGCGCTCAGTCGCAGTCACCGCGACTTTTGCTTGCTCTTCTTTCACTCGCTTGGCGGCATACTCCTGCTTCTTGCGGCCCCAGTCCCACGGTTCCCAAGTAAGTTGGAAACCGACCACGGCGATGTTGCTTGGCAAAGCGTTCTCTAAATTCGCTGTCGTGTAGTAATTAAACGCCAAGCTGACGTCGGGAATATACTCGGCCTTCTTCGCTCGCGCATCGTAATCGGCTTGCTGCACTTGTAACTTGGCCTTCTTCAGCTCCGGCCGGTTTGCGAGTGCGCGCGCTTCCAACATTGCAGGCGCGACTTCGAGTTCTGTATTCGCGTAGTGAATGGCAGAAACGCGGACCTGCGCGTGTATGTCGCGGCCCATAAGATCGTTTAATCGCTCGGCAGCGGCGGCCACCTTATCGTTCGCATCGCGAATCGCATTCTGCGTTTTTAAGAGCTGCGTGTCAGCGCCCAATAAATCCGATTCCAGAATGGTTTCGCGCCGTAGGTTCTCGGTCGCGAGGCGTTTCGATTCCTCGTAGTAAGGAAGCGACGCCTGCAGACTGTCAAACGCGCTCTGCGCCTCGGCAACTTCGTAATATGCGCGCCGAACCTGATCGATAACTTCTAACCGCGTTTTATCGCGATCCTCCCGTGTCCCCTCGACGCCTAGCGAGAGAGCCTTCAACTGTAAATGCAAGCGGTATTGAGTTGAAAGCGGTTGCGCAACAGAGCCGAACACCACTCCGGCAGGCTTCCGCGCGATGTTGATGGTTTGGTTGGTCGCCGGGATCGGGCCAATGGTGTTGTAAACGCCGAAAGAGCCCTGCTGAAACGTAACCGATGGCTTGGTTAATAGTTGTCCGCCGAGCGCAACGATCTGCGTGTTCGCAAAGCGTCTGGTTTTGTTTGCCGCCAGGTCATCAGCGGCACGATGTATTTCCAGGTCAGCCGTCTTGAGATTGCTGTTATTTGCGACTGCTTGCGCAATCGCTTCATCGAGCCTCAGTTCAGGGACATTCGAGTCCTGCGCTCGCGCCAGCATGACGAATGTACTTAACAGCAAGGTCCCGTGTGCTATGAAGCGCTGTGTCGATCTAACTTGATTTCCTCGTTGCATTCTGAGGCCATCGTGCCTCGAACGCAGCCCCTCAGGGCAGTAATGAGCCGTAAGTGCTTCGTAAGCTTACGGCTGGTGAAGCGCGGGGACGTTTGCCGGCTTTAATGTGGAAGATTCAGTATTTTCAGCAATCTGGAGAATCGGCCATCGCTGCGGAGCGGTTCAAAAAACGGCTCGACGGCCAGCATATCGACGAAATTTGTTTTGTGCTCAATGGCCTCTTCCAGGCGCTCGAATGCGAGATCGTCCTTTCCCATGCCGATCGCCGCGAAAGCTTCTGCCAGAGGGGTAACGTACTGCTTCTCTGCCACCCGACTAAGCTCGTCGAGGCACTTCCGAGCTCGCGCCTCGCTGCCTTTTCGGGCGTAAGCGGCAGCCAGCAGGCCAATCTCCAGCGGAACCGTTGACCCAGAGAGACACTGTATGACGCCCTCGTAATCTCCCTGCTGGAAGTGCAAGAGTCCCTTGTAGAGCCGCGCTTCCGGATAGTCGCGATCCAAGTCAAAAGAGTTCTTGAGATGCTCTGCGGCGAATCGATAGTCACCCTTCACATAGTGAAGATAAGCCATCCGCGCGCAGTCGCTGGCGGAAATTGGGTCTAGTTCGGTAGAGCGGCGAAGCCCTGATTCCGCTGCCAGGATGTTCCCTTGGCACAGCAAAGCCATGGCACGAAACATGTGAGCTGGCGCGTAGCCGGGTTGTAGTTTCAGCGCTCGTTCATACAGCGTGTCCGCTTCACCCCAGCGATATTCAAACCAGGCACGAAGTCCCGCAAGCACCGTGCATGTTTCTGCTAAGTCGGGATCAAGCGCATATCCGCGCTCGGCGTTCGCTTTTATCTCGGGATACACATCCCGCCCGGAGACTACGCCGAACAGACACAAAAAGCCGTTAGCGACAGCGATGCCACTATAGGCCGGAGCGTAATCGGGAAAATGCTGAGTCACTTCGCGTAATTGATCGAGCGCAGCTCGTAGTGTTTCTGGACACTGTTGATGAATCAGGAATCGGGCCCTTAAGTACCTCGTATAAGCATCCAGATTAAGAGCCGGCGAACGCACTCGTACGTCTGGCCTATGGAGCCGGAGCAAGCCAGCGACTGATTCCGCCATCTCTTCTTGAATTGCAAAGATGTCCTTTAATTCACGGCGGAACGTCTCAGACCACAGGTGATGCCCGGATTCAGTGTGGATCGCCTGCGCGGTAATTCGCAGTTGCATTCCCGCTTTCCTGACGCTTCCTTCAATTACGAGATCGGCACCGAGGCGCTGGCCCACTTCCCGGATATCCACGGCCACACCTTTGAACTGGAAAGCCGACGTCCGCGCAATCACGTTCAGTCCCGAAACGTGCGTAAGTGTGTTGATTATCTCTTCAGTGATCCCATCGCAAAAGTAGTCCTGCTCCGGCTCCGGACTCATGTTCACGAATGGCAACACTGCGATGGACGCACGGCGAGTTTCGATACTCGTGCTTGCCTCTTGCTTGTGTTCCTGTGGCCCTCTTTCCAGCCAGCGGAAGATCGGGACATAGCTGCCTGGCCGCAGTCCGATCAGGACGGGATCGCTCGTGCCCGGCCCATCCTCGTAATAGGCCTTCAATTTCGATCTGAGGCGGCGAGCCTCGACTCGCACGATTGCATCGATGTTCGGATCGTAATCAGAGTTGCGATCGAAGACCTCCAGAGCGATCGAGAACTCTTTCAGGCTGTCGAGATCTCCTTCAATCGTGCGATTCACAATGTGGGCCAAAAAGCGGACGAGCCGGGCTGAGGAAACGAACCCAGGGCTGTTCACGATGCGCGCTAGTTGCTCGCGGACTATCGTTGCCGGCACGGGCTCGCGTGCAGAGTCGGCCGGAGATTCCAGTGATGACGAACCCGGCATAGAGTCTTAGAAGTACCTACAATCATATGCTCTAAACGCGCAGGCGTGTGGGCACGTAACGTGACCTTACGGCCGCTTACGTCAATTCGCGTGCGTAGTGGGCTAGTTTGGACTCGAGTGCAGCAGATTAATGCAGAGTGAGAAGCGAGTAAACACGATTATGTTTGTGAGCGGCAGAAAACCAGAATCGATCGTCGAGAACGAGTTGCAACGGCGCGGTCTCGATGTGAAGTGGGCAAACAGCATCAAGGCGGCAACCGATTTGCTCGATTCGGAATCCGAGACAACCGGAATTGTTACGGAGCTCGCCTTGACAGACGGCAATTGGAGAGATTTAGTCGAACAGGTGAGGAGCGTCTCGAGCTCAACTCCTATCGCACTGGTCAGTCCGACCAGTACGGCCGAATTGTGGTGGGACGCGCTGGATTGCGATGTGGAGGACATTCTGACAACTCCGCTATCGGCGTCTCGCTTGTGCGAAGCCTTGGGAGCGGACTCGAGATATGTGTGATCGCGCGTTAAAGGGAGGTTCGAAGCATTTATGATGATGCAAAACAAGTACGATCTCGCCGTAATCGGCGCCGGGCCGGCCGGAATCGTCGGCGCAACTACTGCTGCGTCTCTGGGGGCCAGAGTCGTCCTCGTCGATCGCTTCGGCGATCTCGGTGGCGCGGGCGCGAACACCGGTACGGTCCCCAGCAAGACTCTGCGCGAAACGGCTCTGACGCTCTCGGGCACCCGGTCGCGCGATCTCTACGGCGTGGATCTTTCATTGCGCCGCGAAACAACCGTCGCCGACCTGATGCGGCGTGAGCACGCGGTGAAGGAGGCGCTGAACCGTATGCTCGCGCAACTTGTGGAGGCCTCATCGGTCGAATTTATTGTGGGTGACGCGCACTTCGAGGACGCCCATAACATCAGTGTCCGGAGCGATACCACATCGAGGCTTGTTCATGCGGAAAAAATCCTGATTTCAACCGGCTCTTCACCCCATCGCCCGGCAGGCTTTCCGTTCGACAAACCCGGAGTCTACGATTCGGATACTATTCTCGAACTCGAGACGATTCCTAAATCGCTGGCCGTTGTGGGTGCCGGAGCTGTAGGAAGCGAATATGCGTGTACATTCGCTGCGCTCGGCACAAAAGTTCACCTGATTGATAGCCGCGACGTGCTGCTCCCGTTTCTCGATTCTGAAGTCTCGGAGGCGCTCGCGCGAGCCATACGTGCGAGCGGAATCGAAATGCACGGGGGCGAACGAGTCGCGGAATGCACCGGTGCGGGAGACGAAATCACTCTCAGGCTGGAATCGGGATGCATCGTGCAGACGCAGGCAGTGCTTGTGGCAGCCGGACGGCGAAGTAACACGACGTCGCTGAATCTTGCGGCGGCCGGTGTTACGGCGGAAGAGCGCGGTGATCTGAAAGTGGACGAACATTACCGCACTGCGGTCCCGAACATCTATGCCGCGGGCGATGTGATCGGTTTTCCCGCACTTGCCTCGACCGGAATGCAGCAGGCAAGACGCGCGATGACTCTCGCTTTTGGCACCGCAGACGACGTTCCGGTTCGGGACATCCTGCCATCGGCTGTGTATACGATTCCCGAGGTCGCGATGGCCGGCGATACCGAGCAGGCAGTTCATGCGGCAGGCATCGACTATATAGTTGGGCGCGCACAATACACGAACAATCCTCGGGGTTGCATTATCGGTGAGAAGGAAGGGTTTCTCAAGCTGATTTTCCGGCGCGAGGATCTGAAACTTCTCGGAGTGCATGCCATTGGGGAACATGCGAGCGAGTTGGTGCATATCGGTCTGATCGCGATGACCGCGGATTGCGATGCCACAGTCTTCAGCAAACTCTGTTTCAATGTGCCGACTCTTGGAGCTTTGTATCAGGACGCCACCTGGCGTTTGATCAACGAGAGAGCCCAAATGTTTTCCGCAGTCAGCAAATGGACCTTGACATGAGATTCGATACCCGGCGGATGGTCGCCTCCGCCCTTTTCTCAAAGCCGGAGCGAAGGCGGTTTCTGGGAGCTTTTCTGACGGCAGCACTCCTCATCCTGGCCGCTTCCGTTACATCGAAGGGAGCCGAGTTGAGCTCTGAGACTCTAAAGGCCTGGGACGTTTATATACAGACCCAAAGCGCTCGCGTCGCCAAGTACTCGGACGCTGCACCCTTTCTGTGGAGCGATCAATCACCCGACCGGCTTCGGCGCCTGCACAACGGAGACATAGTAGTAGCGCGGGTCGGTGAGAACCCGCACAGAGTTCCCCGGGGATTAATTCATCATTGGATAGGTGCCATTTTCTTGTCCGGAGCTCGTTTGGATGACGTTCTCTCTGTCGTGCGCAATTACGGCAAATACAAAGATTTCTACGGCCCGAACATCATTGAGTCTAGAGTGTTCCGCCAGACCGACACAGAAGACACATTCTCGCTGCGCATGTTGAACAAAGCGGTCGTCGCCAAATTTGCGCTCGACACCGAGTTCCAGGACACCTTTACACGAATGGATGAAAACAAATGGTACAGTATCTCCTACACGACTGGCGAGAATTACAGTTTGGCCGATGAACACGAAGCGCCTGCGGACACGGGCCGCGGCTTCATATGGCGGCTATACAGCATCTCCCGATTCGAACAACGCGACGGCGGAGTGTACGTGGAGTTGGAAGCGGTTGCTCTTAGTCGCGATGTACCGGGAGCGCTTCGATGGCTCATCGATCCGATCGTATGCCGCACATCCAGAAGCTCTATGCAGGTCTCGCTTCAGAAGAGGGAACGAGCAGTGCTCGAAATAAGTCGCGCTGCGAGGGACAAAAAACACAACACACCGGCAACATCGGCATTTTCAAATACGTTATTGCCGGCTGCAGTTCAAAGCGGATTGTTGCCCTGACGTCATTCACCGTTGGAATTAAGGCGTAACCGAACCTGCATAAGTGACTGCAAAGGCAAAATTCCGCGAGAGGCGACTGACCGGATCACAGGCGGACCAGATTGTTGAATTGGAGCAAAGGCCGACTCTGCAAGCGCGCCGTCGTACGAAGATCACCGTAACGCTAGGACTCTATCGGGAGTGATCCGGCGCGAAAAGCCCTAAGATCGACGGTAGTTCATCGCGGGATCACTTCGGATAGAGCCGTTTGCAGTGAGGCGCTGGCGTTTGCGGTCGAGGGTCACTCACGTGCTTATTGGAATTTCAATAGCGTTTTTCTTGATAATGACGCACTCAGATTTCCGCGTCGCGAGTCAAGAACATGCAGCCATTGGAGCACGCCGCAATTAGATGATAGGACGTGTAGCAACAGCGCGCAACCTCGTTCGTAGACGAGCATCGAAGTAACTTCACGCGCAGCGTCCGCCGCGCCAGCGGCTTAGTGCTAACGGCCCAGGATAGATCTATCCTGCGCGACCAAGCCGGGTCTATCGGCTGCAAGCTGAATTTCTGTCCGGTGGCACCATTCACCAAGCAAAGCAAAACCTGCTCAATCAGTGTAATCGCGATTTATGGCCAATGGGGATCTACAATACTCAGCATGAAACGGATCATCCCGGTGACGCTCACATTCCTGGCAGCGGTTGGTTTATCCGGTTCAGAAGTCCAGAAACAGTCGCTGGACGGGATATGGAAAAGCGAAGGATACGGCATGGTGTTCGGCATTCAGGGAGGGATGCTAAAGTCTTTCGAGGTGACCGCCACGACTTGCGTGCCTGGCGATGCGGCCGAGCGTGACGACACTAGCATTGCCGGCCGCGAGGCCACATTCAAGGTCACAGACGGGGACGTGTTCTTTATCCGCAGCGGTCGCACGGCCGATCACAGGCTCCTTCACAACGTCTCGTCGGTCTCCGACGTGCGCATCGACCGAATCACGGAACTGCCCGCGACCTGCGAGCATCCGACGCCGAACAGGCCGCAGGCCAATTTCGAGGTCTTCACCCGCACCTGGGCCGAGAACTACATCCTGTTTGATCGGCAGAAGGTGGGTTGGGACGCCACCGTTGCCGCCAATCGCGCCAAGATCACCGACAAGACTACACCCTCGGAACTTTTCGACATCCTTGCGGGAATGATCGGGCCATTCCACAATCTCCACACCTATATCGACGCTCCCGATCTCAAGCGCGAATTCCACACGTACAGGCCGGGTACGGACCGTGTTGTCAAAGGCGACAGACATGAATTCCACACTAAGATCATGCCGGCGCTGCTGGCAGTTACCGATCGCGCGTATCTCCAAACGCCATTACGCAAGTGGTGCAACGACCAGGTGCAATACGGCCACGTCAATGAGACCACCGGATATCTGCGTATCCTGTCCTTCTCCGGTTATTCCAAGGAGCGCGGGTTTGCGAACGGATTGACAGCGCTGCAGACCGCCCTCGACGAGATCTTTTCCGATCCGAAGCTGAAGGCGCTCGTTATCGACGTCCGCATCAATTTCGGCGGCGACGATCCGTACGGCCTGGAGATCGCTTCTCGGCTTGCCACGGCCGACTACCTGGCCTATACCAAGGTTGCGCGCGCCGATCCCGTTGATCGCAATAAATGGACTCCGGAAGATTCGAGCATGGTCCATCCCAGTGCGCGGCCGGGCTTTCGCGGCCCAGTGGTGGAACTCATCGGGCCCCTGACCATCAGCGCGGGCGAAACCTTCACCCAGGCGTTGATGGGCCGCTCGCCTCACATCGTGCGCATCGGCGAGAACACCCAGGGCGTTTTTTCCGACGTACTCGGTCGCCGGCTCCCCAACGGCTGGCGATTCGGCCTGCCGAACGAGATCTATCGCACCGGCAACGGTGCGATCTTCGATCTAGTGGGCATTCCACCAGATACCGAAGTCCATGTCTTTGCCGATGCCGACGTGGCCGCTGGAAAAGATCCGGCGATGGCCAGGGCGCTAGAGATACTCAGCCAGTAAATGGACCCTCTCGATAGAATCCTGCGAGTTGTTGAGAACAGGCGATTACACACATTGTGCGGACCACCTATATTTTGGGTATCACCCGCTAAGCGGAACCTGAGCGCACTTCGGTCCGCATAGACCGCGAAATACGCTAGGACTCAATCTGGGGTGATCCGGCGCGAGAAGGTGGGATAGCGGTCGGAGGCCGATCGCCGGATCAGTTTAGCTTGAACCGTTTGAAGGAAGGCAACTACGCTCGGATGGCCAGAGGAATGACCGTTCCATCCGGTCTGCGCCAAGTCGTGCGAAACTCGCGATCGTAAGTCCAGACTTTCAATCGCCTCTGATAGCCACACAGGACTGCGATGCACGCATCTGCCCAGTCTGGCTCGTGTTCGGCATATTTCGTAAGCCAGTCGAGCACGTCGGACCAGAAGCGTCGGTCACAGGGGCCAGGCAGAGAGGAGATCGCCAGCGCATCGAGCAGTGCGTGAAGGCGCTGCCGCTGCGCCCGATGCGGCAGATGAAAGCAGGACTCCATCAACACGGCTTCGCACGTGCAGAGCCCGCCGGACGCTAATTTTTCCAAGTGCGCTACCGCGACCGTGTGTTGCGAATCTCGAGCATCACAAAGCGCAACCAGAGGTGTCGTATCGATCAGAATCATCGAACTCGGCGGCGCAATTTCTCGAGAATGGCAGAGCGAGCAGCTTTCCGGTCATGTATGTTATGGGCCGGCAGCCGGAGACCGGCAGGATCGGGATGCTGTTCAAAAATGCGCTGGATGATGGCTCTGACATCGCGCACTTTCCTGGAACGGTGTAATTGCTCGAAGCGTTCATCAATTGCTTCGCGGATCACGTCAGAGAGCGCTAGTCCCTGTTCCCGCAGCATACGAGTCTTCCGCAGGCGTTCTTCGTCCAGCCGTACATTTACGAGGCGAGAACCCATGGTGTAAAGATAGCATGTATTTACGGCCAAACTAGCTGATGATTGATTCGCCGGATGGGGCCATGGAATCGAGACGCCGCAATCATAAACTGTGCCTTTTCGCTAGCGTCTTCAAGCTGGGTTTCATCGCAGCTCGGCTCTCCGATGTCGGCATCGAGATCGGTAACTCAACCATATAACTGTTTTGACACCCCTTCTTTTCCATTAGTGCGTCGACCTCGCTTATCCAAGGCAGCCTTTGGCTTCCCGCCAAAGTCGGCATTTAGCTTTCGCCCACAGAGTTCCATCAATCCTGCACGGTCTCGCGCAAGGACCCGCAATATGGATTCCTCGATCCGAATGCGTGCGAAGAGCCGCAGCCAACTTCTCCCATTTCTCGCGCCATCTAAATCCACTTCGCAAGATATTACTCTCGATACGGCGAACAGTGCCCTGGAACCATGTCGGCTGTGGTTTTCCTCCCAAGCTAATGGGCCCAGAAAGCACAACTAGGCACAGCACCAGGCACAGCCGAACGGTGCCGTTTGAGTAAATCCAAGGAGCGCTAGGACTTAAGCAGCTCGGAACTTTGCGTCGACACAAACCTAACCGAAGGGTCTAGAGTACCGGGAGTCAATAAGTTAGCGGCCATTTTGAGTCTTACGGGGCAGAAAAAAGCACTGTATCAACTAGTACTTATGTGTTATAAGTCATTGAAAACAAGCAACTTGGCTCCTCAGGTAGGATTCGAACCTACAACCCTTCGGTTAACAGCCGAATGCTCTACCGTTGAGCTACTGAGGAGCATTGCGCTCGCGTTGCAGGATACACGCCTTTACTCGTTCCAACGCGGGTCAAACCTATTAAAGCACAGTTGATACGCTGAAGTTTTCTGGTACACGGGAAGATCGCACATCGAGTCTTTCCGCCGCCGGATCACCTAATGCAACTGGAAAAAGTCTACGAGCCGCAGCGCTTTGAGTCGCATTGGGCTCAGTGGTGGATCGAGTCCGGAATTTACCGCGTCGACGCGAGCCGCGCAATTTCAGGCCGCATCTTCTCCATTGTGATTCCGCCTCCGAACGTAACCGGATCGCTTCATGTCGGGCACATGCTCGAGCACACGATCATGGATGTCGTCGTGCGCTGGCATCGCATGAAAGGCGAAACAACGCTTTGGGTCCCCGGAACAGATCATGCCGGGATCGCGACACAGATGGTTGTCGAACAACAACTCCGGGCTGAAGGAAGCACACGCCAGCAGTTAGGGCGTGAAGAGTTCGAGCGCCGCGTCTGGCAATGGAAGGAACACTATGGCGGACGTATAAACGAGCAAATCCGCCATGAAGGCGCAAGCGTCGACTGGTCCCGCGAGCGCTTCACCATGGATGCCGGCCTTTCGCGGGCGGTCCGCGAGTGTTTCGTGCGCCTCTGGGAAAAAGGCCTGATCTATCGCGGGGAGTACATGGTGAATTGGTGCCCGCAGTGCCAGACTGCCATCTCCGATCTCGAGACGGTACACGAACCGGTCCAGGCTCACTTGTGGTACATACGATACCCCCTTGTTGGAGGCGCAGAAACTCTAACCGTCGCTACAACCCGTCCGGAAACGATGCTCGGAGATACCGCGCTGGCGGTTCATCCTGACGACGTTCGCTACACCCATCTGCACGGCAAAGCGGCCATTCTTCCTTTGATGGGTCGTGAAATCCCGATCATCTCAGATGCCATGGTTGATCCGGGGTTCGGTACTGGCGTCGTGAAGGTCACGCCCGCTCACGATGCCAATGACTTTGAAATAGGTAAACGGCACCGTCTCCCGTTCGTGAAAGCGATTGGCGAGGACGCGCGGATGACACCTTCGGCAGGCCCATATGCCGGCCTCGATCGCATCGAAGCACGCAAGCGAGTCATTGCCGCCTTGGAGGAGAACGGCCAGCTCGCGAAAATTGAACCGTACACCGTAAATATCGGGAAATGCCAGCGCTCCAAGACAATCATCGAACCGCTCATCTCAAAACAGTGGTTCGTGCGTACGAAGCCGCTCGCAGACAGAGCAATTGATGCGGTAAGAAGTGGTCGCATCCGATTCGTACCTGACGATCGCGAAATCATCTTCTATCAATGGATGGAGAATATCCGGGATTGGTGTATCTCGCGCCAGCTCTGGTGGGGTCATCGCATTCCTGCATGGCATTGCAAAAACTGTCAGCAAATCACAGTCGCTCGCACTGCTCCGGCCACTTGTCCTCACTGTCATTCGACTGAGCTCGAGCAGGATCCAGACGTCCTTGATACATGGTTCAGCTCGGGCCTATGGCCTTTTTCAACCCTAGGCTGGCCCGGTGAAACAGACGATCTCAAGACCTTCTATCCAACTTCCCTGCTAATCACCGGCTTCGACATTCTGTTTTTCTGGGTCTCGCGAATGATCATGTTGGGTCTCGAATGCACCAACGAAGTTCCCTTTCGGGAAGTGCACATGCACGGTCTGGTTCGCGATGCCCAGCGCCAGAAAATGTCGAAGAGCAAAGGCAATGTTGTCGATCCACTCGAGTTAATGGACCGCTTCGGCACGGATGCTTGCCGGATCGCTCTGTTGCTTTCTGCCGCTCCCGGCGCCGACATCGCGCTGAAAGAAGATCGCCTGGAAGCGGGTCAAGCCTTCGCTAATAAATTGTGGAATGCTTCACGGCTGCTGTTTTTGAATTTGGAACGATCGGGCGTCACCGCTTGGGAGCCAGACCCGCCTCCGAGGCCGGCCGCAATCGAGGATACTTGGATCTTTCGACGTCTGAATCACGCAACCGAAATCGCGAACCGCGCCCTCGAACAGCATCGACATCATGAAGCCGCGCAAACTCTTTGGGATTTCATTTGGCACGAATTCTGCGACTGGTATCTCGAGGTCAAGAAGCTACGCTTCAGCGAAGCGTCCGGTCTGGACGCCCACTGGCGAGCAACCCTAGGCGTCTACGAAACGTCTCTGCGCCTTCTGCATCCGTTCATGCCTTTCATCACCGAAGAACTTTGGCAAAGGTTAGGTCAGACGCTTTCGATGCCTTCCCGGCCTCTATCGGTTTCTCTTGCAAGGTATCCGCTCACGGCCTTCGACGCCGCTGCGGATGACGCGCCCTTTGTGCTGTTGCGGAAGGTGGTTACGAACGCTCGCGAACAACGCGCCGACCGCAAACTCGATCCGAAGGCAATCCTGAGTGCAACCCTAACGCTTAAATCCAGCGAGTTCTCTAACGAAGATCTCTCCATGATTCAGGCACTGACGAAGCTCAATATCGACCAGCTTCGTTCCGATCAAATGGCGGAACCTTTCAGTCTGCGGATTCATGCGATGGCAAGGGAAAACGGCGCGCTCACACCGGAGGCCCGTGCGCGAATCGTGAAAGAAATTGCAATGCAGGAACGTGCAATCGCAAATACTGACCGGCAGCTAGGCGACCCTACATTCCTCAGCAAAGCGCCCCCGGAGGTCGTGGCTACTCTGCGCGCGAAACGCGCCGAGTATGAGATTCAACTTGCAAGGAACCGCAAGTTATTAGAGGCTCTGCAATCAGATAGCCAATAGATGCCGCTCGATATCGAAAACACTCGACGGCTCTGTCCGGAACACGACCTGCACTACTTCGCGAGCATCGATTCCACCATGAACGAAGCGGCGAAACTCGTCGCCAGGAAAGCGCCTCACGGAACACTGGTTGTAGCCGACGAGCAGACAGCCGGCATGGGACGTTTGGGCCGCTCATGGCAGTCGTCGCGGGATCTCGGCATTTATTGCTCCGTCCTGCTCCGACTACCTCTTCCCGCTGAAAGCCTGCCGCTGATTACGCTTGTGCTCGGCCTCGCTACGGCTGAAGCAATTGAGAAGTCGACCACCGCGGTGTGCGATTTGCGGTGGCCTAACGACATTCTCATCAATGAGCGAAAAGTGGCCGGCATTCTTGCGCATTTGGTCGAAGATTATGTCATCGCGGGAATCGGAATCAATGTAAATCAAACCTCATTCCCCGCCGGTCTGCGCACTCCCCCCACATCGCTGCGCATTGAGAGCGGCGGTGCAACTCAATCTCGCGAGAGTATTCTTCTCAACCTGATTCATTCGTTGGATGCGTTCTGCGCCATGCTGATCACCGAAGGTCCAGAATGGATTCTGCGAGCGTTCATTTCGGCTTCCAGCTACGCGATCGATCGAAGAGTGCTCATTGAAGAGGATGGGAGAAAGGGCGTGACGGCCGGTATCGACGAAAACGGCTTTCTTCTGGTCCGGCTTGATAGCGGCTCAATTGAAAAGATTGCAGCAGGCGGTGTTCGCCCAGCCAGCTAACCGCAATCATGAGTGAAGAAGCCGAAGCCAGCGAGCACCGCGATGCCGATTGGCCTCTAAATTACTTTAACTATTTCACCGAAATTGAAGAGAGCTTTCAGCGCGCACGAGGGACGGGTCTCTTTCTTCTATCACCCCTCGATTGGGCATTGATTGAAAGCTGGAGGAGCGCGGGTATTCCGCTCGAAGCGGTCCTTAAGGGAATTGATGATGCGTTCCAAAAATGGCGCAGCCGGAAACAGAAGCACCGGCTTGTAAATTCGCTGGCGTACTGTAGCCAAGCCGTGTTGGATGCCGCCCAGCGCGCGATTTCTGGCGGGGGGCGCGGAACACGCAACCTTGAACCGCCATTCACTGTCGAGGAGCTTCGCGCTTATCTCGCTAACGCAGCCCGAATCCTACGCGAAAAACCCGATCGCCCATTCCAGGAAATCGCCGCTTCCCTCGAGGCGCTGGCAGCGGAATCGGAACATCACATTGAGAAACTCGAAGAACTCGAACGCCGCCTCGCAGCTCTGGAAGACAAATTAGTCGCAGCCGCACGAAGTCTCGAAACCGACGAAAGCCTGTTTAGGATTCGCCAAGATCTTGATTCAGAACTGAAACCGTACAGGTCAAAAATGACGGCAGAGCAGCTCGCTGTTCTGGAACGCCGTTATCTCGATTCGGTGGTTCTGGAACAGGCAAAGCTGCCGCGCCTGAGTCTCTTCTATTTACGTTAAATACCGCACGAAGTGAGAATCTTGTAATCTCTCATCAAAACCCGCCGTCTTGTAGTCCGGCAACAGTTTGGCGCACACTCGTTCGTCGGTTCGCATTCCCCTGCCGACCCGCGAAACGCCACTGTGTGCCTCCGGTGGGCATGATCCTCCGAGTGCCCACCGGCTTTCCTCATGCTCCACGCTTTCTTGCAACAAGCGAGATACGGAACGCAGGACGATGCACCAAGATTCGCGCATCTTCAATACCTGATTTCTCGGATAACCGGAGGAGCTCGCTCGCGCGGAATCCGGCTCGAACCGAAATCTGTCCATCATGAACAGTCATGTGTTCCCAGCCGAACAAGTATTTCGTCAATGGCAAAAAGCCGTATGGCACCAGGTGGCGCTCTAAGTCGCAGACAATCAGAGCGCGTCGCGCAGTCCTATAAAAGCAGCGAAGTAAATCGATTATTCGGTCATCCTCGAAATGGTGAAGAAAGAGCGAGCAGTGGACGAAATCAAAACTCTCGGATAAGAAAGGCAGCGAGAACGCGTCCGCGATGACCTGGGGGGGCGGGGCGTTTTCCAGGTTCACGGAATTGCAGTCCAGACTGGTTATCGAGGCAAGCGGATATAAACCTTGTAGGACGCGCGCGACATCGCCAGACGCGGCTCCGATGTCGATCAACGTAAACTTGTCCTTCTCCGTTGCGACTTGGGCCAATGCCCGCTGGATCGCCGCATGCCCCCCAAACCTGGTGTTAATTCTCACGAGATCGGCAAGGCAACGCCGCGCTGATTCCGGGGGGGCATGGTCGAGCAGTTCCGGCCTAATCTGACGTTTCGCGAACACGTGTGAAAAAATAGAAATAAGCAATGAGTACTAACCCATCGCAACAGCCGACCTATATCATTCCACCGCAGTCCGGCGCTAATTGGAAGATGCCGCTGTTAATTGGCGTCGTCGTTTTGCTGGCAGCCTCGAATATTTACTTATTTACAGCGGTTGAGCGCGTCAAGACCGACAACAAAAATGAGATGGCGAAATTAAGCGCCAATCTGACCAATGCCATTGAAAAAATGCGCATCGATTCGTCAGCTTCCGTTCAACGCTCCCGGCGCACAATAGAAGCCCTGCAATCAGAGTTACAGGAGCAACGCCGTGCGGCAGCTCGCGCCGTAGGACAGGCCAAAATCGATGCCCAGAATCGCGTGGCCCAGTTACAGGCGCGTGTAGCTACCGAAGAGGCTCAGCAACAGGAAGCAATCACTGCGGTGAAGCAAACCGCGGACACTGCAACTACCAAGCTCGCGGATGTCTCAACGGACGTGGGCAATGTCAAGACCGACGTGCAGAAAACGAAGAGCGAATTGGAAGAAACGGTAGCCAATTTAAAGCGAGTTTCCGGTGACGTAGATAATCACGCCAGCCTCATCGCCACGAATGCTAAAGAGCTCGATGCTCTAAAAGCGCTCGGCGAGCGAAATTACTCGGAATTCACCATCACGAAATCGAAGCAGCCCACTCGCGTTGGAGATGTCTCGGTTCAGTTGAAAAAGGTTGATGTTAAGCATAATAAATTCACGATCACGATAACGGCTGATGACAAACAAGTCGAGAAGAAGGATCGGACTATTAACGAACCGATTCAGTTCTATACATCAAAAGCGAAACAGCCCGAGGAGATCGTAGTCAATCAGGTACGCAAAGATACCATCGTTGGATATCTTGCATCACCAAAGGTTCAGACGCCCCGGGCAGGAACTTAGAAATCTAACTCTTGGACTTATGCGATATCCCGAACAACTCATCGCTCCCATGCGCCAAGATCTCACGCAATACGGTGTTCTTGAGATCCGAACACGGGAAGCAGTGGACGAAATATTGAAGCCGGGAAGTGGAACCGTGCTCGTGATCATCAATTCTGTTTGCGGCTGTGCGGCGGGAAAAGCTCGGCCGGCTGTGGGAATGGCATTGGCCCATCGCACCCGACCCGACATAGCAGCGACTGTGTTCGCCGGCGCGGATCTGGAAGCTGTAGAGAGGGTTCGCGAGCTGTTGCCCGGCCATCCTCCTTCATCGCCATCAATGGCGCTGTTTAGGGAGGGCAAGCCCGTGTTCGTGATTCCGCGGCACGATATAGAGAGCCGCCAAGCGCCTCAAATCGCAAAGCTACTGACCGCGGCTTTTGATCAATACTGCGTCACCGCAAAGCAGTAGCGGTCTCCTTACCAAAACCGTACAGGCCATTCGCTTCGATATACGCGCGAACGTCGGGCGGGAGCTCGGGTGTCGGTGCGCCCTCGGCCAGCCTGGTGCGAATACTCGAACTCGAAACGGGGAACAACAATTCCAACCGATGCGCCCGCGCATGCTGGGGCGTCCGATAATCGTGGCCGGGTCGTGTGACCACAATAAATTCGGTTAGACTTACTACGTCTTTCCAGCGATTCCAGCTCTCAATATCGTCGAACGCATCGGACCCGATCAGGAAAAATAACCGGTCTTTGGGCCCGATCTGTTTCCTAAAGCGCTCGAGCGTATCGACCGTATAACTTGGCCCGCTCCCCTCCTCCAGTCTCGAGGCGACGAATCGCGGGTGACTAGCGCACGCAATCTCGACCATCCGAAACCGGTGCTTGTATGCGGTCACACCCCGCGGATCTTTGTGAGGAGGGTTGCGTGCTGGAACGAAAAGAACCCGATCCAGCGAAAACTTGCCGACTGCCGCGGCGCCGATCTGCAGGTGAGCGTTGTGAATCGGATCAAACGTGCCGCCGAACAAGCACGTCCGATGGCCGTCGCTGCTCGGTCCCGGCCCAGAACTCGCCGGATCAGTAGGGAAGCTTTGTTCGGCTCGGCTCACTCGAAATCTGTTCTTCCGCGGCCCGGCTTGCTAGCTCGTCACAACGATTATTGTCCTCGTGTGACGCATGCCCCTTGGTCCACTTCCAGCGCACGTCGTGGGAGCTGACGAGCTCGTCAAGCAGAACCCAGAGATCCTGGTTCTTGACTGGTTTTTTGTCGGACGTGCGCCAACCATTTCGTTTCCAGCCGGGAACCCACGTCATAATACCGTTTTTCAGATATTCCGAATCGGTAACCACCTCGATCGAACAGCGCTCTTTCAGGTGCTGCAGTCCTTCAATTGCTGCCGCGAGCTCCATGCGATTGTTCGTTGTGTGCGGGCTCGATCCGAACAGTTCCCTCTTGTAGTCGCCGTACCGAAGAATACAGGCCCAGCCGCCCTTACCCGGGTTGCCCTTGCAAGCTCCGTCGGTAATCAATTGAACGTGTTTCAAGCAACTTCAACGCATTCCAACGCAGAGAGCTCGCCGAGCTGATCGTTGAAGAACGCGTCTACAATGTCGAGAATTGCCTCTTTTTCCTTAGCTCGATAGATCTCGGTACGAAGCTTCGATCCGTTCCGCACGCCGTGCGTGAAGTAAGTGGCGAACTGTTTCATTTTGCCGACCGCATCCGGCTCGCCATGCTCGTCCAACATCTCGTAATAGGTCTTCATCATTTCGTACCGCTCGCAATCAGGTGGTATCGTGTATGAGCCTGTTCGAAGATACTGCTCGGTTTGTGCAAGTATCCAGGGATTATACGAAGCGGTCCGGCCAATCATGACAGCATCACAACTGGTCTCGCGGTACATTCGCACCGCATCCTCCGGTGTGACGATATCGCCGTTACCGATTACCGGAATCTTTACCGCAGTTTTGATTTCAGCAATCCGCGACCAATCGGCGCGCCCGCTGTAGCCCTGCTCGCGTGTACGCGGATGAAGAGCCACGGCCGCGAGTCCACAGTCCTCAGCGATCTTCGCCATCTGAACCGCAACCAGCTCGTTATCATTCCAACCGGCGCGAAACTTGCAAGTTAATGGGATCGAGATCGCCGCGCGAGCCTTGCGCAGAATCGTCTCAACCAGCGGAAGGTCCCGCAACAGCCCAGATCCGCCATTGCACTTGACCACTTTGTTGACCGGACATCCAAAGTTGATATCGACAATATCGAAGCCCCGATCCTCGCAGATTTTGGCCGCTTCAGCCATCACGTTGGGATCCGAGCCAAACAATTGGCAGCTAATCGGATGCTCGTCCGGCTCAAAATACAGATACCGGAAATTCCGGTTCGGCTTCTTGGCAGTCCGGGTGCCCACCACGCCATGCGAGCTCGTGAACTCGGTCATGAGCAGCCCGCAGCCGCCTTGACTGCGGATCAGGCGGCGAAATACGGTGTCCGTCACGCCCGCCATAGGCGCCAGGATCGTAGCCGGGCCGATGTTGACAGGACCTACGTGATAACTCGCCGGAAAATCGACGATATAGCGATCCCCCATTGCTAAGCCTTGAGATAACCTTATTTTAACGGTCCACGAACGAAACCCGGGCACTCAAGCCCGCGTTCAACATAGTGCAGGAGGCGGGGGTGGAGTCTTATAATTTGGTCAAAGTTGTTGCCGCCTTTCTCGCCGGCGTTGTAATCACGTTGGGCGGTGTCCTGATGTACGTCAGGACGAATGAAATGGTCCATCCACAGCGGGTGGCGCACACTTCTATAGCCGCCGAAAACCCCTCCGAAGCCGCGGATTCCAGCTCGCTTGTCGGACAGGATTCCGCAGACGCCTCGGCTCAGACCCCTCCCATGCCCTCGGACGACCTGCCCACACTCAAGCCGGTCCCCAAGTTTCAACCGACGCCTCACCCCGTTCCGGCCAAGCCGGTTGCAAAGCCGGTTCGACAAACCAACGTCCATTCTCGGAAGGCAAAAAAGCCTGACTGGCAAATAGCGCAAAATCTCCATCTCGCCAAAGCTGTGGTCCCGGTTAGTCCTTCGGCCACCGCTACTCTTGGAGCTAACAAGCCAGCTCCGTCCGAATCGACACCACTCGCCGAAACGCCTTCCGGTTCCGCGGCTCCCTCCGATGAGTCAGCTCAAGCTGCTCAAGACGAGCCGGCGTCAACCGCTTCGCAGGATACCTCGCCACCGCCCTCGTCCGAGCCTCAACCGGCAGTTCCCCAAGAGAGCGCGCCTCCGCCCCAAGTGAACCCTGCGCCGCAGCCGCATACAGTCAGACTGCCGGCCGGCGCCAACGTCATCGTTCGCCTCGGAGAGACGCTGTCCAGTGATGATAATTACACCGGGGATACGTTTCGCGCTCATCTCGAATCGCCCATCATTGTGGACGGCTTCATCATCGCCGACAAAGGCTCCAAAGTTCTTGGACGAGTCGTGAACGCCCAAAAGGCGGGCCGCGTGGAAGGCATATCCGAGCTGACCCTGGCTTTGACTGAGATTAATACTACCGACAGCCAGCGAGTAAAAATCGAGACCTCGACGTGGAATAAGAAAGGTGTTAAAACTACCGGTGAAGACGCAGCCAAGATCGCAGGTGGCGCAGCGCTGGGCGCGATTATCGGCGCAGCAGCGGGCGGAGGAAAGGGCGCTGCCATCGGTGCCGGTGCAGGTGGGGCGGCCGGAGCAGGTGTTGTGCTCGCGACGCGAGGCAAGGCCGCGACCTTGCCCGTCGAAACGCGAATTACATTCCGGCTCGCAAATCCCGTCACGATTACAGAAAAGCTGAATTTCTAACTGCGCTCTCCCGCCTCCAACATTTGCCACTTCGAGGCATCTATGCTGCGCGGGCCGGAGTCTATCGCGCTCAGTTCTTCCAGTGATTCGGAGCCTGCGGATCGAAGCTCGCTGAATCGCCGGACCGAAGGCAATACATTCCGCTCGAGTGAACCAAGCGTGTCGTTATACGTCGATACAGTCCTCTCGATTGCATCGCCCAATCGGACGAAATGATCGCTTGTCTTCAATAACCGGCCATAAAGCTCGATGCCCGCGGCCCGAATTTTCTCGATGTTTTCGGCTAGAGACTGCTGGCGCCAACCATGAGCAATCACGAGCAGAAGGCTGATAAGCGTCACGGGCGTCGCAATGACCACCCTGTGCCCAACACCGTAGTCAAGAAGCTCCGGGTCGTGTTCAAGCGCGGCGCTGAATAGCGACTCCAATGGAAGGAACGCAACCACAAACTCGGGAGAGCAATCGAGGCGTTGCCAGTAAGCCTTTTCTCCGAGCGATCTCACATGCGTACGGACTTGGCGGGCGTGATCCCGAAAACACGCCAGGCGCTGCGCGTCATCCTGGCATTCAATGGCCCGAAGATAAGCTTCGAGCGAAACCTTTGCGTCGATAACAACGTGGCAGTGGTTCGGAAGCCTAACAATCAGATCCGGGCGCTGGTTTGTCTCGCCGAAGAGCGTTTTTTGCTCGGCAAAATCGCAGTATTCAAGCATCCCGGCAAGCTCAACAACGCGGCGGAGCTGCATCTCTCCCCAACGCCCGCGCTGAATAGGCGATCTAAGGGCATTCTTTAATTGTTCTGTCGATTGGCGCACGCGCTCCTGCAACTGAGTCAGATTCTGCACCTGCGCCGAGATATCTGAGTAAGCGCCGGCACGCGAGATTTCGATCGCTTGTACCTGCTCTTCAAACCGGCGAAGCGACTGGTTCACCGGATCGACAAGGTGCTGAATCTGTTCGCGGCTTCGCTCCAAGAAAAGCTGGCTATTGTTCTGCAAAGAATCCGCGGCAATCGCGCGAAATCTCTCTTCCATCTCCTGCTGCGTCTTCGTGAGCAGCTTAATTTGCGCATCTGCAATCTCCCGGTTCTTTGTTGTCTCAGCTTCCTGCTGAATAAGCGTGCGGGTTGCCGCATCAAGTTCCGCCCGCTGCTGCTCTTGCCGTTGCTGAGCATCAATGGCCGCTGCCCGCCAGCGTTTGGCCTCAGAAAATTGAAATGCGGCGAAACTGCTCGCAAGCAACAAGCAGATCACCAAGAAGATTACAGCGAAAATCAACCCTCATTATCTCAAAACATTTCCGGCTGGTTCTGTTCGCCGCGCATTCGGCGATGATCATGTTCTAGGCCCGATAATAAGGTTGTGACGGATCAGTTGTTTCTCTCGGTTTGGCTCCATGCCGCAGCCCGCGAGAATCGCCTCCGTCCGTTTGAAAGGCTGCTGCGGCTCTTCCCCTTTTCGCCTCGCGAAGGGCTGCAATCTGTCGTTTCGATTCACGCCATTGATACCACGGAGCCGCCACTGCTCGAGCGCCCGCTTAACGGGCTCATTGATGTTTCCGAAGTCATGTCAATTTTTGAGGATTATCGCGGTGATGACGTTGCTTACCGCCTTGAAAGTTGGTGGGACCTGTGGCTGTTCGACAACGATTGGAAGCTCGGCCCAGCGGCAGTAGCGCTATCTTGCTTCGGTCCGGATTTCGATAACGGGACAGAAGCGAAGCCCGAGGCTCAAGAGGATTTGCGAATCGATTTCGGTGTCGACACCAATTTCCTGCCTCAGCTTGATCTGCCGGTCAGCGCGAAACTCATCGAATCGAACATCAAAAGTCTGCTAAGGCTGGTGCACGAGGTCGAATCAGCCCTTCCTGTCGCTAAGCGCCGCCTTGAAACCGAATCCGGCGACAATTTTCGGAGCGGTTGCAACACGCATTAACGCCCGCTGGCCGTTTGCAGTAAGATTCGCGTTAGAACAGCGTAATCGGAACGTCTTTCGAATTGAAGACGAATCCAAACGTCACGCGATTGTCGATACGTCCTGGAACCAAGCCAATGTGCCCGTAATCTGTGTAGAAATACCTTAGATTCAGCCCTACATACCGCGTCAGCGAGTACCCGACTGAGTTACTCAGCGTTCGGCTCGAATAAGGCACGGCCGAATTGGCTACGCTGCTCAGACGAGAATAGTTTCCGCCAAAGCCGATATTCCATTTTCGCGTTCCATACGAATAAAAGCCGTTCGCGTATTCGTTCCGCGACGCGAGAAACAATCCATTACCCGAGCTGACATCCTGGCCGGCATTGACCGTGAATTGCGAACGCCGCCATACACGGCTAAGAGTGCCTTGGAAAAAAGGGAATGTTGAAATGCGCTTGTACGGGCCGGCGACATAACCCGCAAGCAATTCTCCATTTATGAGAAACAAACCCGGCGTTTCGACGGTCCCCGATGAATCGGTCCGGCTCACCCCGGCGGATATTCCGCCGTGCCATCTCGAGGAGAAATCATGGGAAAGCGTTAAATAAAGGTTGTCAGCATCGGTAATGCCGGCATTGCTCTGGTAGGTGTAATACGTGTGGCTGTACGTTCCGCTGACCGTTGTGCGCCTCGTCAAGCGGTACAGCATCGACGCCGAGCCACCCACCCCCGTCGTGCCAAACGGCCCCAGACCGCCGTACCGGTTCACGTTAAAATCTCCGCCGAATTCGTAGCTGAGCCGCATCGTTTGCTGATATGAGAAAGTGATGGAACTCGAAGCAAATTTCGTGCTCTGGCTGTACGGATTTAAATTCAGCGAGCTGGTGCTTCCCGCCTGCAAGCTGTAGTAAGTCCCGCCGTTCAGAAATATGCCGGCTGCCTGCGCGTATGTGAATCCCCATCTCTTGTTCAGCGCTTTCCTGAGCAGAAACGACAGGCTTTGGTCAGTTCCGTTGGGGTAAAGCGAGCTTTCATAGTCGCGATAAGCGCCTCGATAACTCAGCGCCAGGCTGCCGTGATTGAAATCGTGATATGCCGTCACGCCGCCGCCCGCTTCGATGCCCCAACCAGCCGCGCTCGGCGAGCCACTTTGTGATTGGCCGCTCTGAAACACCGGCGAGCTTGAATCGTAAACGCCGTTTGCAAACGCAAAAAAGTTCACGTAATTGGGTGAGCCGTGTTCAACCGGTTGCGCGAGGGTGACCGGGTTGTTGACCGTGTCTTCCCGCGTATCGGTTGTGGGTGGAAGGTTGTATGCCGGGTCTTGCGCAAACGCGACGCCGGCAAACATGGAGAAAAGAGCAAATACGGCAGATTTCACAGAAACCTCATCGGCACGGAAAGGTCCTTAACCTAAGAACGTTCCGAAATGGCACCGCTACTCTCACCAAATGCGCGAGTGCGGTAGGATTTCTCCTTATTGAAGGATGAGCCTGCTTAGAATCGGCACCGGAACGGCGCCCTCTTTTAGTGCCCGCTGATGAAAATCCGACAGATTGAACCCTGCACCGGCTTTTTTCTGATACGCCTGCTCCAATTGGTCCCACGCTCGCCATCCAACGAAATACATCGGGAGCTGGCAAGAGGAAAGTTTCGCGCGCTGCAGTTTCTTCTCAGCCTCTTCCTTCTCCTGGAAGGTTTCGCGAATCATCAAGTCAAGCGCTTGCTGGTCCGTCATGTTCATCGTCTGGAGCTTTACATCCAGAATGGTGTTCGAAACCACGCGTAACATCTGTTTGCCGAATGTAAGCCGCATCTCAGGAGTGTTGTCGTACCCTTGCTGAACCATCATTTCTGTTGCGTACACCGCCCACCCTTCAACGTACGGGCCGTTTGACAGGATGGTTCGCAACGCGCCGCGCCATTTCGGCTGTATATCGTTCGCATATTCAAACTGCACATAATGGCCGGGCATGGCTTCATGGATCGTGAGAATTTCCAGGCCATAGGTGTTGTACTCGCGCAGCTTCGATTCTATGCGGTCGGGTGTCATATCGGGAGTGAACGGCGTGATCCAATAGAACGCGCCGAGCTGAGGCTCAAAAACGGGCGCTGCGGAGAATCCGCCCACGCCGTAAATGCCTTGCATGAATTTAGGAGTGGGAATCACCCGAAGATTGCTGCGCTTGAGCAGAGGCAAAAGCTGATGATCCCTCACGAATTGCGTGGCGTCAGCAAGATCTTTCTCCGCCTCGGCAAAATAACCCTGCGGCGTGGCATGCTGCTGCGCAACTTTGTCGAGCACTTGCGAGATTAGGGCGTTTATATCGCGGGGCGCGGCTTTCTGCCCAAAGAATTTCGGATACAGTGCGCGGGCTTGATTGTTCATGTCCTCGCGAATGTTTTCAAGCTTCGCTTCAGCATCGGAAAGCGTCTGTTGTGGCGTTTCACCGGTTGCCAGCGTCAGGCGAAACTTCGCGGAATAGCTGTCTGTGCCAAGACGCCAATCGCTAGTTCGGCGGCTCAGATCATTTTTCAGGAAGGCATCAAACGACTTGAGCGCATCCAGCGCTTTGGCCGCCGCCCGCTCATAGCGCGGCTTCAACTCTTCCGGAATTTTGGCGCGAATCGTGCGATCGATTAGCTCAACATTCCCCTGGTTCTCCTCTCGCGCGACCTGGTTCCAAATCTCCGGAGAGTCGGTCAAGTTCCGTTTAGCCATCTCAAGAAAATCGGGAATTTTCTCGATCCGAGCCGTGATATGCAGGAGACGCTTCGCTTCCGGAGCGTAGTTGAGAATGAAAGGACTATAGATCGCGTTTCCGATGGACTCGACATAGAGCGTCGGGTTATGACGCCGCGTCTGAATCTTCTCCAATTCGAAAACGTTCCATTCGCATTGCTGCCGGATTAAATCGAGATCGGCTCTGGACTCAGGATCCAGCCTTTCACTCGACATGCGATTCGCATCCGCAAGAGACTTCGAGTAAAAGGCCCGAACCCGGTCAACACCTGCCTGAGAGTAGTCGTCCAGTAGCTCATCGAGCAAGACACCCTCATGTTCGTGATAACCCTGCGCCGTAGCCGACGGGGGATTCAGCGCAAGGCTTGTATACACGAAGTGTTCGGCAAGCGTACGTTCTTCTTCCTCGCCAGAGGCGTGCTCGAAAATCGCGCCAAGCCCGAACAGAATTGAAAACGAACATATGATGAGGCTAGACCGACGCAATTTTCACCCTCGCGGCGTGCCGTTTCCCCACCATTTCAGTACGCGCATTGCGCGCAGGGTATTCCAACGGCTAGGTGCATCCAGTGGCTCCATTTCGAAATACGTCTTGCCGCGGTAGCGGTTTTCTAGTACCCAGCGCCCATCTGAGCGCCGCTTATTCCGCACGATCTCAATTGCATCCGAAAGGCGTGGATCGCGCGCCGCATCGACGGCTTGAAAGTAATCGAGCGCGCGAAGAACATCATAGTGCCACCGAGGCGGAAAAGAGAACCGAATGAGTATAGGTTTGATGATTTCACCTGTGCGGTGAGAGCGGAAAAGCCGGTGTACAAGAAGGAATTCACGTCCGCGGCTCTGCGCCGCCCGAACCCCCCGGAGCTTACGCCGGCGATGCAGTTCATAGTGCCGCAACCCCTCGAGCGCGCTGATGGTCGTGTGTACCGAAGAATGCGTTGCACCGTAAGGCCGCCGGCAATTCCATCCGCCATCGGGCATTTGTTGATCGAGGAGATGATCGGCAATGGTATCGAGGCGCGCGTCGTCGTACTCGAAATACGAAAGAAGAGAAAGGATCATACCTGTAACGCATGTCTCGCCGCGACGGACGTATGTTGCCCAGGTACCGTAATTAATACCGCCGTCCGGTTGAAGTCCTCCGTCTAGAAGGAGCTTGCAAGCTTTTCGAGCTTGCCGGTTCGCGGGCGGCAAACCGAAATCGCGGAGCGTGAGCATTGTGTAGGTCGCCGAAATCCACTTCGGCGAATAAAGCCCTCCAGAATCATCCGCAGACTTTCCCGCGGCCCACCTACCATCCCGATTTTGAAAGCGAAGGAGGCGAGCTCCCCAACCCTCCCGAGAGATTCTTCGGCGCTCTCGATCCGCCGCATGTTCTGTGCCTCCGGCCAGATCGCGCAACACCTGCCATCGAATCGCAGGATCTCCCTTGAGGAGCCATTCAATCGTTTTGTCCTCAATTGACGTATTCACCATAGGTACTTGAATTTGCTGCTTATCTCAAGATTATTTCTCAGGTGATAATTTCAGATGATGCCACGAGTCATTCAGCAATTCTGTGAAATCAAGCAAGCCGTCCTGATTGCGAAGGGAGGCACGCGCGAGTGACAAACCGGCGTACTTTCCTCCAACAATTAGGCTATCGCTCAGCGCTGGCGTCTTCTCTAAGAGGCCTGTACGCGGCGGAAGCAGCCGATCTCAAATCACTCCAAGCTGAAATTGAAAAACGCCACGATGAATCCGTCCAGCGGCTTCAGCAGTGGATCCGGCAGCCGTCAATTGCAGCGGAGAACCGCGGCATGACCGAGGGCTGTGAACTCACCATGAGTTTCTTGCGCGATGCAGGGTTCGATCAGGTGACAAAAGTTCCCAGCAAAGGGCAACCGGGAATTTTCGCGACCCTGGACGCAGGCGCCTCGCGCACTATCGGTCTTTACTTCATGTATGACGTGAAGCAAGCCGATCCCTCCGAGTGGTCTTCGCCACCCTGGGATGCCGCGCTCGTTGATAAACCCGGACTTGGGAAGGTGATTATGGGTCGCGGGGCTGTCAACCAGAAGGGTCCCGAAGCAACGTTTCTCGCTGCGCTGCACGCTTTCCGCAGGTCGGGGCGGAAGCTACCCGTCAATCTGGTTCTAGTTGCCGAAGGCGAAGAAGAGATCGGTTCACCGCATTTCCCGCAGATCGTCCACCGTGCAGAAAGTTTAGCTGCGCTGCGCAAATGCACAGGTGTCTTCATGCCCATGGCGGCGCAAGGGCGCGACGGGTCCGTGACCATCAATCTTGGAGCAAAAGGTGTGGTCGAGCTCGAACTGGTTTCGAGCTCAGAACGCTGGGGGCGCGGCCCGAAGCAGGATCTGCACTCGAGTAATGAAGCGCGCGTCGATAGCCCGGCCTGGCATCTTGTCGAGGCTCTCGCGACGTTGGTAGGTCCGGACGGCCATACACCTGCCATCGAAGGTTTTGCCGATAAAGCGCTGCCCCTCGCGTCGCGGGATAAAGAGTTAATTCGAAAAGCCGCGCAACGCCAGAGCGAGGCCACCGTAAAGCAGCAGCTCGGTGTCCAACATTGGGTGCACGATGTGGGTTATTTGGAATCGTTGGAACTGCTCGCTTCGAAACCGACGGTCAATATCGAAGGCTTGGTCGCGGGATACACCGGGCCGGGCGGAAAGACCATTCTTCCGCACAGAGCCGTCGCGAAAATAGACATGCGGCTCGTCCCGAACATGACGGCTGCGGGTGCATTGGCAGCTCTCAAGGCGCACCTCGCGAAATACGGGTTTGCCGACATTGAGGTAAATATGACAGGAGGCTACGATCCTAATACCACGCCCGCCGATAGTGCTCTCATCCGGGCTCAGGAAGCCGTTTATCGTCGGGATGGCTATGATCCGATCCTCTGGCCACGGCTCGCCGGCTCATGGCCGGGATATGTCTTCACCGGTGATCCGCTGCAACTGCCCGCAGGTCATTTCGGCCTCGGACACGGTAACGGCGCGCACGCCCCCGACGAATACTACGTCATTGAATCGAGCAATCCAAAAATCAAGGGCATGGACGGCGCCGCCTTCTCCCAAGTTCAATACCTCTACGAATTGGCCGCAGGGAGCTAATCCGTTATTTCCATTATTCGTGGCGCAAAGCCAGCACTGGATCAACCTTTGTCGCCCGGTGGGCCGGGATATAGCAAGCCAGCAGAGCGATCGTCGCCAATACTAATCCAACAACCACCAGCGTGGTTGGATCCGCAGGACTCACGCCGTACAAAAACCGAGTGATCAGTCGCGCGAGCCAGACCGCCAATACCGCACCCGTAGCAACTCCGATAACAGTAAGCTTCAGGCCCAGCTTCGTAACGAGCGCTAGCACATTCCATCGCTCAGCCCCCAACGCCATACGAATACCGATTTCGTGAATACGTTCGCTCACAAAGTAAGACATCACGCCGTAAATTCCCACAATCGCCAAGAGTAGCGCCATTCCCGCAAAGATCTCGAGCAATCGCATGATGAGGCGGAAATCATCAATCGAATCGGCGAGATGGCGACTCATCGCCATGATGGTGGTTACCGGTTGATCCAGATCGATTTTCTGGGCAGCCTTTTTGATGATCGACGCAAAGTTGTTTTGCGAACTCGATCCGAGCCCCAGCCTCGCGACGACATCCTGCGAAAGGTGAGATAAAACGCAGCCTCCCGGATATATCGCGGACTGCTGCAAATACGAGGAATACACCATAGGCGGCACATTTTCTCGCAGGCCGAATGTCCGTACATCTCCAATCACGCCGACGATCTCGCGCGGCCGCTCTTCATCTACGTGGTAAGATTCGTGCCGCAATAATACTCGCTGCCCGATCGGGTTTTCATTAGGAAAGTAACGGCGGGCGAAGGTCTCGTTGACCACGGCCGCCCATGGCATGTTTTCGCGATCGGAGTCCCGCAAAAATCGTCCCTTCTTCAAGGGGATTCGCAGTGTCTCAAGTAAACTGGCGCTGGCTTCCTGATATACGGCTGAGGGCCTGTTTTCCGGTGGGGGAGCCGGATGCCCAAGAACCGAGAACGAAATTTCTCGAGCCATTCCGCTCATCATTCCAACCGATTCAATCTCCGGTACAACGCTGAGCTTTTCAAGAAGTCGCCGGTAGAAGGCCGTCACCAGCGGAGTCACCTTTTCCATGTCTCCACCGGGCACCCTTTCGAGATACTTCCCTCCTTCCGGTAAAGAGATTCGAGCGACCATCACGTTTGTAGGGTCGAAACCTGGATTCACTTGAGTTAAATGAAGCACGGTGTTGATCATCAGACCCGCACCGATTAAAAGGACCATGGCGAACGCTACTTCCGATACTGCCAGTACATTGCGCATCCGTCCGCGCGCCCCCGCGCTTGTCCTGTGCCCGCCTTCTCGGAGTGTCGCGTTCAAATCGGGGCGGGAGGCCTGTACAGCGGGACCCAATCCGAACAACATTGCCGTGAGCAGTGAAACGGAAAGTGTAAACAAGAGCACTCGTCCATCGATACTAATTGCGCCGGTGTTCGGAAAGTTCTCCGCAAGATTGCGAAAAAGCTGAATTCCCAGAAGCGCAAACCCGACTCCGAGAGTGCCGCCGAGCAGCGCCAGCAGCCCGCTTTCAATCAGGACTTGTTGAATCAACCGTCGCCGCGGCGCTCCCAGCGAGCCTCGAATCGCCTGTTCCTTCCGCCGCGCCTCTGTGCGGGATTGCAGCAGATTGGCAACATTGAGACAAGCGATCAACAAAACGAAAGCAACTGCTCCAAGCAGCGGATAAAGCGCTCGCGCCCAGCCAAAAACAGCTTCTTGCAAAGGCAAGACCTTGGCGCGCACACCGGTATTGCTTCTTGGATATTCCTGTTCCAATCGTCGCTCAATTAAGTTCATCTCTACCTGCGCTTGGCCGCGCGTTACGCCCGGCTTCAGTCTTCCGATGGGCATTAGCCAGCCGCGGTCCTTCCGCTCTGAATACCTGGCGCTCTCCGGATTAATGGGCACCCAAAGATCGATTTTCTGCCCGTAAAAAGGCGCGAAGCCGGACGGCATAATTCCTACTACGGTGGACTCCACTCCCGCAATTTGAAAAGCCTTTCCGATGGCCTTCGGATCTTTGCTAAACCGCTCCTCCCAGAAAGAATGGCTGATAACAACAGCTTGTGAGCGATCCTGCATCTCGCCTTTCGAGAAAATCCTTCCCAGAACTGGCTTGACGCGCAGCACGCTAAAAAAATTCGGCGTGACAAATTGTTGATGAATCATTTCGGGTTCGCCGAGTCCAGCCATAGGCTCGCCTTCCGTATCACTGGTCAGCGCGATGTCTTCAAAAACATGGTTCTGCGTGTTCCAATCCACAAGTTCTGCGATGGGTGGTCCTTCTTCCGACTCCGGATGCCCCTGCTCAAATTCCCAAATCACCATGAGGCTTCCAGGATCGAAGTACGGCAATGGGCGATACATCAAAGCGTTGATCACACTGAACATGGTGCTGTTTGCGCCAATGCCGAGAGCAAGCGAGAGAACTACGGTTGCGAGAAAGCCGGGGCTTTTTCGCAATCCACGTGCTGCCCATCGAACGTCCTGCCAAAGACTTTCGACCGTCAGAAACGTATGCATCTCTCGTGTTCTCTCTTTCACCAACGTCACATTCCCGAAGCGTTGCTGGGTCGCGTAGCGCGCCGCTTCCGTACTCAAACCCATCTCGCGCTGCTTCTGCTCACGCATTGCGAGATGGAAACGGATTTCCTCGTCCAGATCGCGGTCGAGCCGGCGGCGGTTAAACAGCGCCTTAAGGCGAAGCCATACATTTGTCGACCGCTCGAACATATTCACACCCCGACTGTGTCGTTAAGCAGTTTCCATAACTCGTGAGATCGCAGCCGCCATACGGCCCCAACGCGCCGATTCCTCGCCCAAAGCCCGGCGCCCTGCCGCCGTCAAACGGTAGTATTTAGCTCGCCGGTTGTTTTCCGAAACTCCCCACTCGGCAGTCAAAAGACCCCGCAGCTCCAATCTGTGTAAAGCGGGATAGAGCGCGCCTTCGTCCACTCGCAGCACCTCTTCAGACGCCTGCCCAATGACTTCTGCAATTCCATACCCGTGCATGGCGCCCCGGCTCAGCGCTTTCAAAATGAGCATGTCCAGCGTGTCGCGTAGCAGTTCGCCGGTATTTTTGTTCTTCTCTTTCATCCATTCAATTCGCGTTTCGGCCTGAGTCTCGTCGCGCTTCTTGCTTTGAGCAGCCCAGTACCAGCATCCGTTTCTTGTAGTCGAGAGTCACGGAATCCCACTGATTGAGGATGTCATTGCCGAGAATGCCATCGATCTCGCGCCCTAGTCCCTGCTCGACTGCTCGGAGGCTTCTTGAAAGCGCGCCTATATTCCTGATCTTGGTGTTCCCCAGTCCAAATTGCCGAACGTTGACCAACTCCCATTGCAACGGTAATGAGCCGGATGTGGTCGCGGTACTCGCGGTCATCGCGCGAAGTACCAGTAGTTGCAATCGATCCGAATTTATAATCGTGTCACTCGCAGTATCAATTACGAACGTCTCGGGCGTGCCGTTCACAAAAACGTGCGCCAGACCAATACGGCCGCTGAACGAAACCGGCAGTTTCGCGCTTATACACGCATCACGGTCTTTCGTAACTTGTGAATATTGCGAAGAAACCAATCGACCGTCCTCGCCTGCTCTCGTGGCCGTACCCACGAACAGCAGAGCCAAAACTTCAAACACGAGATGCGGCCGTACATGGCTGGATTCGCGCACTAGCGCCCGTAATGCGTGGTCGACCAGCTCGCGCGAATCGAGTCGCGGTCCCATAACGATCTTATGGGTAATATAGATTAAACCGCAGCGGAACGCAACATATCAAATTGACCCTAGTTTTGGCGGGAACTTCCTCTCTTATTGACATTCTATAGGGAATTTTGGAATACTTCTTATAGAACATCTATAGAGGCGCTGTGTCTGATTCTCCAACAGATCTTCTCCAAGGAACTCTAGATCTGCTGATTCTAAGAGCTCTGGCGTTGAAAGAGCTTCACGGAATGGGCATTTCTAGGCGCATAGCACAAATGACAAACGGAACATTCGAGGTCAAGGCCGGGTCCCTCTTCCCTGCGCTTCACCGAATGCAGGAGTCCGGTTGGTTAACTTCCTTCTGGGGAGAATCGGAGACCAACCGGCGAGCAAAGTTTTACCAGCTCACCAAGGTTGGCCGCCGTCAACTAAGTACCGAAACCAAACAGTGGGAGCGTATCTCCCTCGCAATTGCAACCGCTTTGCGGACACCTTAAGAACCGTGGGTCTTCGTCACATTTACAATTTCTGCCGGAATGCTCTCTACAAGCAACGTCTTGACCAGGATGCGGATGAAGAAATTCGCAGTTACATCGAGCTCACTGCAGAAGATAAGGTACGCTGTGGCGCGAGTCGAGAGGAAGCCCTTCTCCAAACGAAACGAGAAATCGGCGGATTGGAACAGGTGAAGGAAAACATTCGCGATGTCCGAGTCGGAGCTTCGATCGACAGATTGCTGCAGGACATTCGCTATGCATTCAGGATGCTCGGGAGAAACCCGGGCTTTACAGGGGTCGTGATCGCGATTCTTGGGCTCGGAATCGGCGCAACGACGGCGATCTTCAGCGTCGTAGATGCGGTGATGTTTAAGCCGCTGCCGTTCCCTACCGCGGACCGCCTGATTCGAATTCAATCGATGCTTATCAAGAGCCGCCGCGGCGAGGTCGCATCATACCCGGACTTCCTCGACTGGCGTGCCCGAAATCACGCATTCGAGGGCATGGCGGTTTTTCGTACGAATGATTTCACCTTCGCTGGCGGAAGGCAGGCCGAGCGTCTGGAAGGTGCGGTCGTGTCCGCGCGGTTGTTTTCTCTACTCGGAGTAAATCCCTCGCTGGGTCGTAGTTTCCTCCCACAAGATGACACCCCTCAGACAACGAGCGGCACCGATCCCGTCATCTTGAGTTACGGCCTGTGGCGGCGTGCATTCGGTTCTGACCCCTCCGTGCTGGGTCGCACAATCGAGCTTAACCGTCAGCCGTTCACTGTCATTGGCGTTATGCCGCACGAATTCCAGTTTCCTATTCAGGCGGAACCGGTCCAGCTTTGGACAACAATCGCCGTAGACGCTCGCGGCGGCGCAAACGCGATGACTGCGCAGCGTGGGGCACACTATCTGGATGTCATCGGCCTTCTGCGGCCAGGCGTCAGATTGCCGCAAGCGCAAGCCGAGCTCACGTCGATCGCCAGCGCCCTTAATAAGGAACATCCCGAGAACAAGCCGCGCACCGTGCTACTCGTCCCAGAAATTCAAAGCCTCGCGGGGCCTATCCGTACGCCGTTGCTGGTGCTGTTGGCATCGGTGGGATGCGTTCTCCTGATCATCTGTGCAAATGTCGCGAATCTTCTATTGGTCCGAGCCAGCCGGAGGCGGAAAGAAATGACAGTTCGGGTTGCATTGGGCGCAAGCCGCGGCAGGGCAATGCGCCAGTTATTGACGGAAAATATAATTCTTTCGCTGCTAGGCGGCTGTTTGGGGCTCGCGCTCGCAGTATTGCTAATCAGGTTGCTACTAGGCGTTATGCCGCCGCAAGTTCCTCGTCTGAACGACGTCGGACTCGACGGTCGCCTCTTTAGCTTCGCCTTTCTGATTTCAGTAGCATCCGGCATCGTTTTTGGCCTCACTCCCGCTCTACAAGCTTCGAGGGTCAGCCTTACAGATTCGCTACGAGAGAGTTGGTCTAGTTCAGGCAATGAAGGGAAGGGGCACACCCGGTCCCGGCAAGCGCTAGTTATCGGCGAAATCGCGATAGCAGTAGTGCTGCTGCTTGGCGCCGGCCTGTTACTTCAGAGTTTTCTCCATCTCACGCAAGTCGATCCAGGATTCGATCCGCATCATGTCCTCACGTTCGAGATCGATGCGCCTCCGGCACAGGAAGGAGCCGGACATGAGAGGTTCTTTCACGACGTTATTACGCGAATCAGCACGATTCCTGAAGTGACCTCAATCAGCGCAGCCGCTTCGCTACCTCTTACAGGAGACAATATCGCCTCGAGCATAGAAATTGAAGGGCAGCCCACGCCATTAGGATCGCGCCCTGCTGCCGATTTCAATGCAGTGGAGCCTGGATATTTTCGTGCGCTCGGCATAACAATTATGCGCGGCCGGGACTTCACATTGCACGATTCTTCGAATTCAACTCCGGTGGTCGTTGTAAATCGAGCACTAGCACAAAGGTTCTTCCCCAACCAAAATCCTATTGGCAAGCACATCCGCCCTGGTATTGGCAACGGCTATGGCCCGGGTGAGCCGCCCATGCGTGAGATCGTGGGCGTGATCGGAGATGTGAAGCAAAGTGGCTTAAATGCTGAAGCCGCACCAGAGGTTTATGCGCCTCTGGCGCAAAGTCCGTTCTCGCCTGTTTTCATCGTTGTGCGCACTGCAAACGACCCGCGGCGGATCATTGATGCTGCCCGTCGCCAGATAGCCATCCTGGATAAAAACGAGCCGCTCTATCACATAGAGACACTGGATGAATATTTCGCACAATCGCTCTTCGTGCCGCGTCTCGTCACTCTGCTTCTAAACGGTTTTGCTGTGGTGACTTTGATCCTCGCCTGCCTCGGCGTGTATGGCGTCGTGTCCTTTATTACCCTTCAACGCACGCATGAAATCGGCGTTCGTATGGCGTTAGGATCGCAGCGAAGTGACGTTCTCAAGATGATTCTTGCCGAAGGACTGCGACCCGCTGTTATTGGGCTTGCACTTGGAATTACAATCAGTCTCAAGCTGATGACGGCTTTATCGAGTTTGCTGTTCGGCTTGAGGCCGACCGATCCGCTGACATTTGGGGCTGTCTCGGTGCTCCTCACAGGCGTTGCGTTGCTGGCGTCATATTTACCGGCGCAACGAGCCGCAAATCTTGATCCCATGCGCTCGTTGCGGCACGAATGACTCAGTATTCCGCGCCGGCGCGAATAGAGCTCCCGGACTTCGGAGGATTCAGCGCGAACCTGAAACGATCAGCGACAACGGAATCGCATTCGCCATGGCCGCATAGCCCGCGGGAGAAGGGTGGAGATGATCACCGCAATCGAAAGCCGGACGCAAGCGATCCGGATGAGCGGGATCGCGGGTCACCTGGTCGAAATCGATGACCGCGTCGAAGTGACCGGGGGTTCGGATCCACGTATTGACCGCTTGCCGGTCGGCCTCGCTCGCTGGCCCCGGATGATAATAATCCGACCCGACATACGGCAGAATGGTGGCTCCGATAATTCGGATACCGTGGGTGCGCGCTCGCGCAATAATCTGCTCATACGCTGCGATCACCCGCTGCACGAGTGCGGCATGTTCGACGGCACTCACTTCCCCTGTCCTCGCAAGCCCACCCAGATCGTTGACACCCTCCAAAAGAATTAAACAGCGAACCCCCGGCTGCGCCAGTACGTCCCGATCAAAACGCGCCAGAGCATTGGGTCCTAGGCCATCCGTCAGAAGATGGTTGCCGCCGATTCCTTGATTAAGCACTCCAATATTTCTTCCCGCCCGGTCAGCTTGCAGCCGTCGCGCCAGCACGTCGGGCCACCGGTCATTTCCGTTTGTCGTCGAACCGTGGCCGTCCGTAATCGAATCGCCAAGGGCGACAACGGCGCTCGATTCCGAAGGAGCAGTCACATCAACGCCCGAAAGTTGATACCAATGCTCGATCTTTTTCGCGTTCGGAAGATCGGCGGCAGACACGGCGTTGCCATGAACCAGGTACGACGTGGCATGAGAGCCTGGATGACCCGTTTCCCGTTCAGGGGGATTCTCGAATTGGATGCTGATCGCAAGATCGCTCCCGGGCTTTACCGGGTAATCCAGTGGATCGGAAAGAAACTCGGCTCCGGCTGGCAGCGTCACATCGCGCGCGCCATGAAATGTCAGCGGCCTGTCAGTGCCGGTATCGATGGCAGCCGATGAGCTCGAAACAGCATGCGCGATATGTACCGAGCCGAGGTGTAGCGGCGCTGTGCCGAAAGCATTTGACAGATGCACCCGCAGGCTTTGTCCTCCTGCCGACAAGTGAACGATTTGCCTGAGCGTTGCATCGCGAAGATCATCGGGTGCGAGCGAGTTTTGTGGCTCAGGAAGCTGCTGCGAGGCAGCCCACGAGCCGGTCCAAAACGCGCCTGATTGTGATCCGGCGCGCGATACAAATCCGGTAACGAGGAGAAAACAGGCAGTAACAACCGATCGCATCATTCGAAGCTGGCTTTTATTCGAGCCACCAATGAAAATATCATGAAGAGCGCTTACTGATGAGTACACCTAATCCGGCACTCGTGTTCGCAATGGCGTGCACGGCAGCATCCCTCGGGCTCGCTCAGCGAGACACGTCGAGCGAACCCTATCCCCCGCCCGTCACCTTTACTGACGAGCAGGATCACCAGAACATGATGGATCAGCTCGGCATAAAAGCCTTACGCCCCGGTCCGAGCGGCGATGAAAAAGCGCCCAATCACGCCAACTATGACGAGCAACTCGCGAATCCTTATCCGAATCTGCCGGACATCCTGACGCTCAACAACGGTCAGAAAGTGACAACACCCGAAATGTGGTGGAAGCTGCGCCGCCCGGAAATTGTGGAGGATACGGAGCGCGAAGTTTATGGCCGCTTGCCTCAAAACATCCCGAAAGTGACCTGGACAGTAACGGTCACTGACAAGGAATTCGTCGGATTCATGCCGGTCATTGCAAAGAGACTGATCGGGCATGTCGACAACTCGTCGTATCCCTTGATTGACGTGAACATCTCGATGGTTGTCGTCACTCCCGCGAATGCACAACGGCCGGTGCCGCTGCTAATGATGTTTGGCCCGGCCGTTCTTCCTTCGCCAGCGCAGCCGCCCCAAGCAGAACTCGATAAAGTAAACGCCGCGCTCAAGGCTCTGCTTTTGAAACAAGATCCATCGCTTAAAGCAATTTTCGACAAATATCCGGCATACAGCGTGAACGCATCTCAGCCGCCATTCTCGTTCGGCATGCGTCCGCCCATTGGCGATCCTCCCGCCCCTCAACAGTTGATCGCCGATGGTTGGGGTTACGCTCTGATCGATCCTCAAAGCATTCAGGCAGACAATGGCTCCGGACTCACCCGAGGCATCATCGGTCTTTGTAATAAAGGTCAGCCGCGCAAACCCGATCAATGGGGCGCATTACGCGCTTGGGCATGGGGTGCCGCGCGCGGGCTCGATTACCTCGAAACAGATCCGGCGGTCGATGCTGAGCACGTCGGCATCGAAGGCGTTTCGCGTTATGGAAAAGCTGCTCTCGTTACTCTCGCTTTTGAGACTCGCTTCGCTATGGGCCTGATCGGCTCTTCAGGAGAAGGCGGTGCAAAGCTGCACCGCCGCAACTTTGGTGAAGCCCTCGAAAGCCTGACTGGCGGCGAATACTATTGGATGGCCGGCAATTTCATGAAGTATGGCGCATCGGATGCGGTTTTCGGAAGCAAAAACGCGAACGATCTGCCGGTTGACTCACATGAGCTGATTGCGCTGTGCTCGCCTCGCCTGACCTTCATTAGCTATGGCGTCCCGGAGCAAGGCGATGCGAAGTGGCTGGACCAAAAAGGCAGTTATATGGCTGCAGTTGCTGCGGGAGCTGCCTTCAGGCTCCTCGGCGCGAAAGATCTCGGCATCTCCAACGATTACCGGACCGAACAGATGCCTCCGGTGAATTCCGGGTTGCTAGATGGGCAGTTGGCGTGGCGGCAGCATGACGGAGGCCACACAGATCTACCCAATCTGAAGTATTTCATTCAGTGGGCGGACAACTTTATAAGCCATACAAAGCCAACCCGCTAACCCGGACTTCGACTCGCTGCTTTCGAAATATCAGGTCCTCCACCCTGAACTCGAAATCCGATTCAGACGATATGTCAATGGATGAGCGGGCTGCGCGAGAACTGCAAACTGGCAACCCTATCACTCCGTAGATACCTCCATCGCACAATCCCTACCCCGCTTCTGACCATGGCCGCAGGATGTGCATGCCTCGCCGCGTCACAACCGACAGTTCTGACCAGCATCTCCGTCATTAAACATCTATCCTCCGCCGAGGCATCTATACAGCATCCGGTCCACCTCCGCGCTGTTGTCACCTACAACACAGGCGGACGGGATGGCAATGTTTACAGCATTCAGAATTCGACCGGTGGCATTTTCCTCGAGGCTCCCAACCAGCGGCTCGACGGCAAGCCAGGCGATCTCGTCGATGTTCGCGGTGTTACTACTTTCTCGAGCGGCTACGCGCCGGCCGTAATTAATCCCGTGGTGCGCATCGTGGGCAAATCGCATTTGCCTCGCCCACTGCACCTCAGTTTCAGCGTATTGGCTTCCGGCGCCAGCGACGGGCTCTTTGTTACGCTGACGGGCCTCGTGCGTGCTGTCTCCACTCTGGACGGTTCTCCGACGCTTCGTTTCGATACGGGCGATGACGTTGTAAACGTATTCGTATCCGATACCCCGCGCCAGGAGCTTGAGAAGCTAGTCGGCTCGACTTTAAAAATCGAAGCCGTTTGTAGCAATCTCTTCAATAGCAAAAATCAGCTCAACGGAGTAGAGTTCTACGCACCCTCGCGAGCCAACCTCACCGTGCAGCAGTGGCCCGTAGGCGATCCGTTTCAAACCGCTCCGATCCGAATCGACAGTCTGATGCTATTCCCGTCACGCGCGGGCACCCACTCGCGCCAGCGGGTCCATTTGCGCGGTGTGGTGACTTATGTCCAAGGCCCATCCCTCTATATATGGGACGGCACTGGCGGTATCGCGATGCAGGGGAGCGGAACAGCCCCGCTGCGCCCTGGCGATCTGGTTGATGCAGTCGGTTTTCCCGCGGTGGGATCTTATGCGCCGATTCTGACAGATGTCTCGATTCGTAGGATTGGCGTTCGAAGGCAGCCGTCGCCGGTCCTCTCCACGGCAGACCAGGCCAGCACCGGAGTCCACGAAGGGCAGCTCATCGCCGTAACCGCCCTCCTCGAAGGAGACGAATCGCAACGCGACAAACCCACCCTCCTACTGAAATCTGGCGCAGTGCACTTTGTCGCCACCTTTCCCAGCCGGGCCAGTGCCGCAGGTCTGAACCTCACTCAAGCGAGTGTCTTGCGATTGACGGGAATTTGCGCAGTCGAGATAGACGACGGCAAACAACCCGTCTCCTTTCGCCTTTTGCTGCGGTCTGCCAGCGACGTGCGTATCGTGCAACGCGCTCCCTGGTGGACCATCCAACACGCCCTCGTGCTCATCGCCGCGCTAATAATCACAGGACTTCTCGGCCTCTCCTGGACACTGTCGCTCCGGAAGCGCGTACATCAACAAACAAAGGAGCTTCTCCACGCTAAACAGGCTGCTGAGGCAGCGGACCAAGCGAAGAGCGAGTTCCTGGCCAACATGAGCCATGAAATCCGAACACCCATGAATGGCGTACTCGGCATGACAGAGCTTACGCTCGGCACTGAACTGAGCGCCGAGCAGCGCTGCTATCTGGAAACTGCGAAAGCTTCGGCGGGTTCGCTCTTGACCGTGCTCAACGATATTCTGGATTTCTCAAAGATCGAGGCCGGCCGGCTCGAGCTCGATCCAGTGTGTTGCAACCTTCGCGATATCGTTGTCAGCGCGGTGAAGACCCTGGCAATGCAGGCCGAGTCTAAAGGTCTCGAGCTGAGCTGCGATTTCGACGAAAATGTTCCCGAATGTGTATTCGCCGACGAGATTAGGCTGAAGCAAATTCTGATCAATCTTGTCGGGAACGCCTTGAAGTTTACTGAACGTGGTGAAATCCAGGTCAAAGTAGCATTGCTCTCCACGATCGAGCAGAAGGTCGCTCTGCAGTTTTCGGTTATCGACAGCGGTATAGGTATCCCAGAAAATAAGTTGGCTGCGATCTTCTCTCCTTTTGCCCAAGCCGATACGTCTACCGCCCGCAAGTACGGCGGAACCGGATTGGGACTCGCTATCTCGCGCCAGCTCGCTTCCATGATGGGTGGACGGCTGTGGGCGGAAAGCGAAGAAGGAGTCGGCAGCCGCTTTCATTTCAGCGGTGAATTCAAGGTGGAAGAAGCAATCCGGAAAACTTCACGCTGGTCTGAACAAAGGCTCCATGGGCTCCGGACGTTAGTTGTCGATGATCAGCCCACCAATCGCAGGATTCTGGAACGAACCTTGGAACGCTGGGGCATGATCTGCACAACCGTCGATGCGGCTGAAGAAGCGCTACTTAGATTTGAGCAGGCAGCAGCTCAGGGCAACCGCTTCGAACTCATGATTACCGACTATCAAATGCCGGAAATAAATGGCTGCGAGCTAGTTGAACAGATCCGGCTCAAAGGAGAACCGGGCCAACTTGCCGTAGTCATGCTCAGCTCTTCTCTTCAGCTATCCAATGCGTCAAGAGCCCGCAAGCTGGGCGTAACATCCTACTTAACCAAACCCATTGGTCATTCGGAGTTGCTCGACGCGATTCTCAAAGCGCTTGGCGAGAGTGGGTCGGAGCCCGAAGTTGCCGCTCCTCCGGTTGAGGCTGGGCAACCCCCACTCGTTCCTCTCCAAATACTTCTCGCGGAGGATAACCGGGTCAATCAGTTAGTCGCCAGCCGGCTGCTTGAAAGGGAAGGTCATCAGGTCACTGTTGCTTCGAATGGCAATGAAGTTCTCGCCATTCACGCCCGCGATCGATTAAAGTTTGACCTCATTCTGATGGACATTCAGATGCCCGAAATGGACGGTTTTGAAACTGCCCAGATGATTCGCCGCAGTGAGGAGCGCAGCGGCGAGCACATTCCAATCATCGCCTTGACGGCTCACGCCATGAACGGTGACCGCGAGCGCTGTCTCGCTGCGGGCATGGACGGCTATGTGACCAAGCCCATCCGGCTCCAAGAACTCGAAAGCGAAATAGAGCACTGCGGGATTGCCCTTCGCTCTCGCCCACCGATCTCTTCACTCGATACGGAACAACTCGCCCCCACCGATCTCCTTCCAGTCGCGTAACGCTGTCAATTTGATTCGCGCCGCCCCAGGAGCCCTTGATAGTACACGTTCAAACGGCAGCTTGCGCACGCGGCTCGAAGCTCTCCCGGTAGTCTCGAACAAACTCGACAAAGCTGGTTGGTTTACGGCCGAGGATCTGTTCGACATCCGGAGTCACCGTGGCGGCCTTGCCTTCCCGATAAAGGCGCTGCAGATCGACCAGCGCATCGGCGCTCCACTCCGGACTACCCGCCGAGAGCAGAGCTTGTTTTAGCTGAGACGGATCCAGATTCACGAATCGAATCTGACGGCCCAGAACGTCGGAGAGTACGGCGGCAACCTGCGTGTTAGAAAGAGCCTCGGGTCCGGTTAGAGTGTAAGTCTTGCCTATGTGCCCTTCTTCAGTCAGCACTCGCGTTGCGACGGCGGCGATATCGCGGATATCGATCTGGCTTACCTTACCGTTGCCTTCGCTCCCGTAAAACACGTTTTCGCGAACGATCGTTGAGGACGAATAATTGACAACGTTCTGCATGAAGCCGTTGGGCCGCAGAAATGTATATGGCGCGCCTGAAGACAAAATGTAGTCCTCGGACTCGGCATGCTGGCGGGGAAATATCGCCTCGCGTCCACCCATCGCCGATAGCTTCACTAACTGGCGAACGTCTGGGGATGCGATCACGTCAACCGCCTTCCGCTCCAGCGCGGGCAGTTGCGCCGTAGGAGGGCCGACAAGAAACACGCGGTCAACGCCGTTCAACGCCGAGCGCAGCGTTTCCGGCTGATTGTAATCGACAACCGCGACTTCGACACCTGAAGGCACAGACGCTTTGCCCAAAGACTGAACGCCCGCGCGAACGGGCACACCTGATTGAGCTACTTGTTTGAGAACTTCCCTCCCGACATTGCCGGTTGCGCCAGTGATCAGAATCATGATGGTTGTCCAACGCGCGAGGCGGGCACAGGCGCGCTTGTCCAGGAGGTTCCTTCCGCGGGAGGCGTTACCGTCGCCCAACGCTCCGCGATTTTGCCGCCCTCAAATCGCCAGAGCACGAAACCATGAAAACTGCATCTTCTCACCTGAAGTAGGATCCGTCCAACGCCAGACGTTGCGGCACGCTACCTTGTCGCCTTCGGCAATCATATCTTCAATCGTCAGATGCAAATCGGGCATGGACTGGTACATATTGCGCATCATCTGTTCATCAACGTCTATCCCGGCCGGTTTGCCGCCAGGGCCGTCATGATCGCAAAAGTCTGGAGTCATGTTCTTATAAATAACGCCCGCATTGCGCTTGTTGACGAACTCCTCGAAGTGATCTCTGACCAACTGTTTCATCTGGTCCAACGTGAGTGTGGTTGACAACACTTTCTCCTGGAAATCACCCGCAGTGCGCCGGCAAACAGTTCGCAGTCCAGCAGCAGCATACGGTAACGGCTACAGTTTTAGATAACACGGAAAGGACGCCCCGGGGAAGTACGCACAAATTTGTAAGCCGCGTGGGCAGTTGTGAAGGACGCTGATGAAACAGCATTATGGATGTCCTGTGCAGGGCACTTCAAACGTTCTGGCAGGCAAATGGAAGGTCTTAATTCTCTGGCACCTGTCCTTTGGAGCGCGCCGGTTCGCCGAGCTTCGTGATTTACTGCCCGGGGTGAGCGAAAAAGTACTAACGGCCCAACTGCGCGGGCTTGAGCGGGATGGCGTGATTCGGCGGATACGTGCAGACGGTGTTCCGCCCCGTGTGGACTACATGCTCAGCGCTGCAGGCGAAGAACTCGTTCCGCTAATGGAAGCGATGTGTAGTTGGGGGACTAAGCATTTAGGAATTCAGCCGAACCTGCCTCGCAATGGGCAAATGGCCAAAAGCTGAGGTCAATGCTTCAGCCTCCTGAGGTTGAGTCGGCTCAGGCGAGCCGGATCACGGAGCACATCAATTTCAATAATCTTCCCTCCGCTCACAGTAAAGCCCATAACGGAAAACGGTTGCCCATCAGGACGCCAGGAAACGATTCCAGCGGTCCCGTTCACCAGCACAGGTTGGACAAACCCGGCGAGCTTCGAAAACATGATTGCCTGTTGGGCTACAACGCCGGCTCCGCGGAGTTCCTTTAGCCCGCCCGGCATATAGTCCGATCGCAGCACAACCTCCGGATCGAGTACGGCCACAAGCCCATCGAAGTCACCAGCCCTTTCAGCCGCGAGAAAAGCGTCGACAACTTTTCGCTGGTGGCTGAGATCGGCATCCGGCCTCGGGGCAGCTCCCCTTACCCGGCGCCGGGCGCGACTCGCGAGCTGTCTTGCGGCCACCGGAGAGCACCCAATTGTGAAAGCGATTTCCTCAAATGGCACGGCGAACATGTCATGCAACACGAACGCGAGCCGCTCGTTGGGCGCCAAGGTGTCGAGTACGATCAGAAGCGCAAGACCGACAGAGTCGGCAATCAGTGTTTCCTGTTCGGGATCCATGCGATCCTCGCGACCGAGAATCATGTCGGGTAGATGTTGCTCAAGCGACTCCTCCCGTCGCGAGTTGCGAGAACGCAACAAGTCCAAGCAAACCCGACTGATTACTGTCGTCAGCCACGCACCTAGGTTCTCGATAGCTTGAGCATCGGATCGAGCGAGGCGCAGCCAGGCCTCCTGAACGGCATCTTCGGCTTCTCCCAGTGAGCCAAGCATTCGGTACGCCACCGCTCGCAAGTTGCCTCGATTGCGTTCGAATTGCTGGGCCAGCCAATCCTGATCGCTCATCGGTCACATTCTCGCTTTTCGGTGCGTCGTACCTAGTGACGGACGAAATCAAGCAGATGTGACAAAGTCACGGTCGAGTTCCCGGATGTTCAAACATTCTGGACCGTGGCAATGTCAATAGCCCCGCAGGAGACGAAAATTATGGCAGGAATCGAGAAAGCAAGCTTGAAAGCACGGATGAATAATCCCGCGATGATAATTCCTGAAGCCATGCAGGCTCTTTTAGCTCTCGGCGCCTCAACGAAGACGGGCGGTGTACCCGAGCGGACGCTGGAACTGATGAACCTGCGTGCCAGTCAAATCAATGGATGCAGTGTCTGCGTTGACCTGCATTCCCGCAATCTGAAAAAAGCAGGCGAAACTGACGAGCGCATCTTCGGCGTGCCTGCCTGGCGCGACAATCCCAGCTTCAGCGACCAGGAACGCAGTGCACTCGCCCTCACCGAAGCGGTCACTCGCATCAGTGATAGTTCTGATTCAGTGCCCGATGAGCTCTGGCAGGAAGCCACTCGCTACTACGACGAGAAGGCGCTTGCAGCCCTGATCATTGCGGTGGCCAATATCAATGTCTGGAACCGGCTCAACATTACCGTCCGGCAACCCGTGGGTGCTTGGAAAGGATAGCCGCCCAGCTTGCTTCCATAGGTGGCCTATACTATAGCTTGTCTATGGAAGCCGCGTCTGATATACCGCCTGGCACTCTGTATCTGCTCGTCCTCAAGACTTTGGCGCGATTGGGCGCCATGCATGGATACGGGATCGCCCAGTACATCCAACAGACCTCAGGCGACGTGCTGCAAGTGGAGGAAGGATCACTCTATCCGGCGCTACAGCGAATGTTGATCAAAGGTTGGGTCATCGCGGAGTGGCGGCAATCGGAGAACAATCGGCGCGCCCGCTACTACACCCTCACGCCCAAAGGCCGGAAGCAAATGGCGCGCGAATTACACAAATTTCAGCGCGGCACAGCGGCGATTACGCGGGTGGTCGAGGCGTGAAAGAACTTTGGCGTAGGATTCAGTGGATCTTCCATCGCGCGGAATTCGATCGCGAGCTCGAAGATGAGATGCGTGATCATCTCGAGCGTAAAGCGGAAGAAACAGGCGATGCGCAGAAAGCTCACCGAGACTTCGGCAACATCACCTTACTGAAAGAGAAAAGTCGCGGGATGTGGACCTGGACGTTTATGGAACAGCTCGCGAAGGATGCCCGCTACGCCTTTCGGACCATGACGGCGAACAAGCTCTTTACCGCGCTTGCAATCGTTTCTCTAGCGCTTGGAATCGGAGCGAACGCCGCGATTTACAGCTTTCTCGATGCCATCCTCCTCCGCGCGCTCCCGGTGAAACACCCGGAACAACTCGCGATCTTTTACTGGCGCAGCGGCACCAAAGACGAGCCCGGAGTTGTCCATGATCACAGCGGCTCAGCGCACTTGGACGACACCGGGGTACTGGTCAGCCCCGATTACCCGTATCGGGCGTATGAGTTCTTGAGAGAGAACAACCAGGTTTTCTCTTCCCTTTTCTCGTACGCAAACGCTGGGCAACTGAATCTCATTATCGATGGGCAGGCTGAGCTCAAGGAAGGGCAGTACGTATCCGGAAACTATTTCAGCGGTCTAGGCCTTGCGCCTGCCGCGGGACGATTCATATCGCCTGAAGATGACAACGCGGGCGCGGCTCCGATCGTCGACATCTCGTATAGCTTCTGGCAGCGCCGCTTCGGAGGCCGCTTAAATGCCTTGGACAAAACAATCCTGATCAACGGCAAACCCTTCACGATTGCCGGCGTGTCGCCTCCCGAATTCTTCGGCCTACGGCCTCAAAGCGCGCCCGCATTTTTTCTGCCCGTGCGATTTGCGGCAAGCGTCGTTCTCAATCCTTACATGGACGAGAAGAAGTTATTTGCCAGCGAACACGCCTACTGGATCGAAATGGCAGGCCGTTTGCGGCCCGGCGTGACCCTGGCGCGAGCGCAGGCGGAACTGTCCGCGCGTTTCCAACAGTGGGTTAGCAGCACTGGCAGCACTGAACAGGAACGGAAGACCTTGCCGAAACTCTGGCTACAAAAAGGCAGATCGGGGATGGATGCTCTACGCCGCGAGTATTCGAAACCGCTCTACACGCTGATGATCATGGTCGTGCTGATTCTGGCGATCGCCTGCGCGAACCTGGCCAATTTACTGCTGGCGAGAGGCGCGGCGCGGCGAAGCGAAATGGCTGTCCGCCTCAGCCTGGGCGCCGGACGGCTGCGAATCAGTCGCCAGTTATTGACCGAAAGCGGTCTGCTCTCTCTCGTCGGCGGTGTCTTGGGAATACTTGTCGCTGCGGCGGGGATTCGCTCGCTGACTCTGTTGTTGGCAAACGGCGAGCCGAACTTCACATTGCATGCAGAATTGGACTGGCGCGTTCTTGGATTTACCCTCGCCGTGACACTTGCCGCGGGATTCTTGTTCGGGATTGCGCCCGCGATTCAAGCAACAAAATTGGACTTGACGCCTTCCCTCAAGGAGGCGCGCGCCGGCAGTGCAATCACGAAGAGGCGTCGTATCGGCGCCATGCACGTTCTCGTAATCGGTCAGATCGCGATCTCCCTCGTTCTGGTGACCGCTGCGGGGCTGTTTGTCCGCACACTCGTGAACCTTTACTCCGTAAATGTCGGTTTCAATCGCGACAAGTTGCTCGTCTTCAGCTTGGATGCATGGAAGGCTGGTTACTCGGATCAGGCACGAATCAATTTTTACGCTGAACTGCGCCGTCGATTCGCGCTCCTGCCTGGCGTAGTAAATGCAACTCTCAGCGGCATGCCGCTTTTAGCCGACTGGACCAGCCGGACAGACGTCATCATTCCGGGAGCTCATAACTCGGAGGACAAGCCCCTCTCGACGGCGAGAATACGAGTCGGTCCGGCGTTCTTCGAGACCCTGCAGATTCCCATCCGGGCCGGAAGAGCGTTCGATGAACGTGACACGGCAGGTGCCCCCAAGAGGGCCGTCGTGAACGAAATCTTCGTGAAAGATTATCTCGCCGGATTATCGCCAATCGGCCGCCATTTCACGCTCGGTAGCAAAGAAACAGCAACCGACCTCGAAATTATAGGTATCGCAGGCAACTCGCGCTATAGCTCGCTCAAGCGGGACATTTCGCCGCTTGTTTACACGTCCTGCCTGCAAGCGGTTCAGAACAGAACCCTTCAGGAAGCATATTTCGAGTTGCGCACCGCGGGTAATCCGCTAGCCTTGGCAAACACTGTGCGCCGGGTCGTGCATGATCTTGGACCCAGGGTTCCCATCGCAGATATCACGACCGAGTCTAAGATCATCGATGGAACGATCGCCCATGAGCGGACGTTCGCGGACCTATGTGGTTGTTTCGGCGCTTTGGCGTTGCTCATGGCGTGCGTAGGACTCTACGCGACCCAAGCCTATGCCGTGGCGCGGCGCACGAACGAGATCGGGATACGAATGGCACTTGGCGCCGAGCGTGGGCGAGTGCTGTGGATGGTGCTTCGAGAGGTCTTGATGCTCAGCGGCATCGGCGTGCTGATTGGCCTTGTTATCGTATGGCAAACCACAACCGTTCTTCGGTCGTTTCTGTTTGGACTGAAGCCGCATGATCCGGCGACTCTTGTTATCGCTGCGGGAATTTTGATAATCTGCGCCGTGCTCGCCGCTTACGCTCCGGCGCGTCGGGCTTCGCGGATCGATCCCATGGTCGCGCTGCGATACGAGTGAAGTCGCTTCTTCAGCCGCTTTGCTGGAATCTTAGTCGATGATGTACGGTTTGCGGGTTTTACCGCCAAGTGGATGACTTTGCTCTACACTTTCTGACTAGTCGCGGTTCATATTCGGAAACAGGCGCGACCTGCCTGTTTCCGATAACCCGACTTCAAAGCCACTGAGCCAGTCATGCGTAAACACTTGGCCGGTAGAACGGCGCCGAGCGCGCGGGCCGAACGGGGATATGTCGACGGTGTCATCGAGCCGCGCGAAACACGTCCGAAAGTGATTCGCGCGCTGCGAATGCTGGCGAACAAGGCAGACACTATGCCGCGCAAAATGCACGGCAATATTCCACTTTAATTGGCGGCGACTGCTCTTCGGGCTCGCTCCGACCGACGCCAACGCAAGTCCTTCCCATGCTCCAGGCGATCCGATATACTAGATCGCTTGCGGTTTATAACGAGGAACTATGCAAAGGAGGAGGAATGAATGAAGCGATCACTGGTGGTGCTCGGTCTGGTTTTGGCGCTGATCTTGGCATGGTCAATCGAGCGAGCGAAGGCACAAGGGCAAAGCGATAAAGTCACCTTCGTTTCCTCCAAAAATGCAAAGTTCAGTGAAGTGCCGGAGGCAAACGGTCGCGTCTCCATGGCTCCGCTTTGGGGTGACGCCAATGCTGGAGCGCACGCCACATTCACGAAGTTTGCGCCCGCATACGATGCGGGCATGCACACGCACACGAACGACGTTTGGATCGCTGTGATCAAGGGCGCATATTTGTACAAGGACGAAGACGGTGAGAAGCGCGTGGGCCCAGGCGACTTTTTGCGCGTTCCTGGCGGCCACAAGCACTGGAGCGGTGGAGACAAGAAAGAGGGCGCGCTGTTCTATGAAGAGGGCTCAGGCAAGTTTGACTTGATTCCAGCCAAGTAGACTACTCGCTGGACTCGCTGCCGACCTTGAGCACTGCCAGAAACGCCTGTTGCGGGATTTCCATTCGCCCAACGGGCTTCATGCGGCGCTTCCCTTCTTTCTGTTTTTCGAGCAGCTTGCGTTTCCGGGTGATATCGCCGCCGTAGCACGTTGCAAGCACGTTCTTGCGCATGGCCGAAATCGTTTCTCGCGCGATAATTTTCGTACCAATAGCAGCTTGCAGCGCGACCTCAAACATCTGGCGCGGAATAAGCTTTCGCAATCGCTCAATCAGCGCTTTCCCTCGCTCATAAGCGTAATCGCATCGATAGCGCATCGACGAGCTCGCCCGCTACAAGCAGGGTAATTGGGGAGCAATCGAGCAGAAACCGGCTTTTCGGAAACTGGCCAACTCCGGATAAATCCGCCATAACGGCCAAGCGTTTGCTAATCCGCAGCGCAGCGCGCGCTCTCAAAAACCCCTTGCATGTCGCCAATCCGCGTTATATACTGAACCATATGGTTCAGTATGCGGGCACCGCCCTCGATGCTTCGTTCGCCGCGCTCTCCGATGCCACCCGGCGCGGCCTTCTGGAACAGCTGGGCCGCGCGGATGCGTCGATCACCAACCTTGCCGAGAAGTTTCATATGACGCTAACGGGCATGAAGAAGCACGTCGGCGTCTTGGAGCAGGCGGGGCTCGTCACAACCGAGAAGGTCGGGCGCGTGCGGACCTGCAAGCTCGGCCGGCGCGGACTGGCCAACGAGGCGGCATGGATCGAGCGGCAACGCGAGCTCTGGGCCGCACGCTTCAACGAGTTGGACAAGCTTGTTGAGGAATTAAAACAAAAGGAGAAAGCCGATGTACGAAACAAAAGATAGAGAAAGCAACGCCATAAAGTATGCCACAACAGTGAAACGGAAGTCCGAGCGTGAGCTCGCCGTGACTCGAACCTTCAACGGCCCGGCGCATATCGTTTTCGATGCGTGGACCAAACCCGAACTGCTCCAGCGGTGGTGGGTGCCGAAGTCGTTTGGAGCGTCCTTCCTCTCCTGCGAGGCCGATGCTCGTACGGGGGGCAAGTACCGTTTCGTGTTCAGTCACGCTTCCTTGGAGCAGCCGATGGCATTCTTCGGCAGGTATATCGAAGTGATTCCGCACTTGCGCCTGGTCTGGACGAATGACGAAGGCGAGGAAGGTGGGCCCGTCACCACGGTGACCTTTGAAGAAATCGGTGACGAGACGCTCGTCACGATTCACGACCTCTATCCCTCAACGAAAGCTCTCGACGATGCGATCGCCTCTGGGGGTATAAGTTGGAACGGCGAGTCGTTCGAGCAGTTGGACACCCTTCTCGTTACCTTGGTGAGATCATGAGAAAGCCTCTCGTCAAGCCGGATGCCCAAGGCCAAACCGGCACAAAGCTGCTGGTCGCCATGACTGGTAAGGCAAGCGCCGCGAAGGCCGCCGAAGGCGACGAGCCCGTGTTCGCCTATATCGCCGGCTTGCCGCAGCCGCAGCGCAGTATCGCCGAGCGTGTCGATGCTCTGGCTGCCATTACGTTGCCGGACCTCCAACGTGCAGTGAAGTGGGGGATGGCGTACTACGGTGTGGGCGGAGGCTGGTGCTTCTCGTCCGGTGCTTTCATCGGTCACGTGAAACTGATGTTCATACGCGGCACGGAGATCAAGCCTGAACCGCCTGTGACACCGATTGGGATGGGCAAGTCCACACGAGGCGTCGAGCTGACATCCGTGGACGATCTCGACGAGCACCAAGTAGCCTCGTGGATGAAGCAGGCGGCCGCGAAGCCCTTTTTCGGGGGTAAGAAACGATGACGAAAATGGAAGACATCAGGCGGGGCGACGCTGTTTGGCCCGTTCCGAATGAATGACCACCGACCAGCAGACGCCTGGAAGTTGGTTATCGCCAAGCAACGAAAGATGAGTAAATCCGCATCCCGTGAAACATGTCTGCTTTTCGGCAATGAAAAGCCGCTGGGATGGACTCGCTCCTCGGCCTGTTGGATCCACATAAGTCGCGCTGTGTAGAGTAGTTTTTCCCATCGTTGCCTTTTCCGGGCCAATGACGCGCCATCCGGAAATTGAGCGTCCATCCGCTGCTTAGATCGCGAAAAACGGCCTACCATATGCTAATCCGTCTGGACCCGAGCGACTGCGTTCCTCTACTCTTTGTGACCACAGCGGATCTATGTTGTTCTCTCCTGAGTTTCCGAGTCTCCGACTATTCGCTGGAGATCGATCGAATGTGACTCCAACGCCAGAAGCTCGGCTTATTTTGTGCTGCAGCTTCCAATCGCTGATTCCCTTGCGCCGACAATCAAAAGCCACAAGATAAAAGCTGGTTCGCCTAACATTAGCGGGATGCTCGCGAATCGGTCAACTGCATTCGCGTAACTTGGCAGAAGCAGCGGGGCAATACTCTCCGCTAAGTAGCCGAAACCTGCAGCGATCAGGAGCACGCCTATGATGCGGGGAAGGAAACCCGATCTATATATAAGAACACCGAGATGGAAAAGCCAGGGGCCAAAGATCCAACCGACGACGTATCCGTAACGATGCAAATCGAGGAACAACATGGCCAGCGAGCCGCGGTGCGCTTGGTCGATCACGGACAAGAAATCCGCACCGCGAAAGAGTGTCAGGGCAGCGATCTCGCTTAGCACATTCACGGCCATTACCGGAATGAAGGCCAGACCCCAGATCATCATCAGCGCAGCATGCGTCCCGCTCACGCCGCGAAGTAAGCGGTAAAGAACCCAGACCAAGTAGATGAATTCGGCCGCGCAAATCAGTTCGGAGACGATGCCAAGGCGGAAAAGCCCCTCCGAAGCGAGGATGTTGTTGGCCGTCGCAGCCGCGTTACCGGATACGATCAGTCGGCTGGGTACGTAGATTATGCCGAAAAAGCCAGTCACCGCGTTCGCTAGATACAGTACGCCCGCTATCCTCGCCGTCTCCTTGGTCGAGTTCATACGTTCTCCCCTTAACTTGTGACTCTCGCGCGGGATGCCGCCTTCAGGCTCTTCGGTACCGTGTTGTGCCCCGGGTCAACTTCCTCAGACTTGTCTTCGAATTCTTGGGATTATGCCAGTCTATCGATCCGCTATCGCAACAACCCGCCTCCCGAACGCCGGATTACACGGAAAGTGAGATCGATCACCCGTGACGGCCCAGCATTTGCTAATTCCGGTCCCCGAATTGAGCATTGAGAATTTCTCTACACGTGGCGACTACATGCGTCCTATGTACGTGCAGTTGTTGTCCCGAGTACCCGACGAACTGCTTAGAACAAGATCAGGTCGAAATGCATATTGGTGCGACCACGACCAATCCTGCGTATTGGGTCAGCCTACTTCTTGAAGAGTAGGCAGGTTGATGTTCGCTTGTCTCAGCCTCGACCCCCAGCCGAGCAGCCAGACCATCAGTAGAACCTCGCCGACATAGAAGATATTCAAAAACTGAAATGCCGCATTCGGGACTGCGTACTCGGTCAGGCGGTCGATTACCCATGCACTGCCGTCTGCCATGAGCACCCAACCAAGCCATCGAGGCAGATAGGTGGACCGCGCGAACAGCAAACCCACAACTACGAGATGTATTCCAAACACAACCAGGCCAAGACTCCAACTTGTACGAAATCCTCCGATCAGCATCCGCACCTGTGGCGCTAAAGCCTGGGATGGGAACAGACCCGTGTAATCTTTTGCAAAAAGTAACCTGTAGACGAGGGCCAGATTTCCCACAGCAGCCAAGGACATGGCGGCGTACACCAGTTGCAACCACGATGCCAGCAGAGACAGAGCTCGATTCACCGGCGCGAGAAGCACATACATGGCCCATGCCATGACAACGTCCCCCAGCAGTTGAACGAAGTATGCCAGCACGGACGCGCTGTAGAGATGCTGGTGCGCCTGCAGGTTTGCAAGGGTCAGGGCCGGGTCGTTGACGACTAAACGCGGCATTGCGTAGTACTCGGCGAATGTCACCGGATTGAGCAGGTAACACAGCCCGGCTACCAGCGCCGCTTGCCGCAAGGTAAGTCCACGCACTCTGTTTTCGGGCAGTTGTCTTTGCATTCCTAAATCATACGAGCGCTTTCGCGGAAAGTTCCTTAGCATCGCGTCAGCGCCGAATGCGCCGCTAGTTCCGTACGCTCCGTCGCATCGCTTTGGCCGTACCCTAGTCTCACTTTGCTGATGTGCTTTGTCCGGAGCACTCCCGAACAACGGGAAAACCGGAAACTGGACGCAATTCAGCCGCATAGATCGCGTGTTACGGTCCACCATATGCTAATCCGTCTGGACCCGAGCGACTACGTTCCTCCTCCCTTTGTGACTACGCGGAACTTTGGGAATGATACGAAAGTCAGTGTCCAACCCGGATAATCGTGCCTATTCGGGCGCTCCAACCGATAGATTGCACTTCTATCTGTGATGGCGCCATAAATAGATAGAAGTGAAAGCTATCCAGGAGGCGCCGCCGAAGTCCGATCTCCCGCAAGGCACTCTAGACCTCCTTATCTTGAAGATCATAGCCGTCCAGCCAGTGCACGGCTATGCCATCACCCAACGGCTGCAGCAAATCTCGGGCGACATCGTTCAGGTGCCCGGCGGCTCACTGTACCCGGCGTTGCATCGATTGGAAAACCGGGGCTTGGTCAAATCCGACTGGAAGGAAACGGAAACTGGGCGGGATGCCAAGTTTTACCGTTTGACGAAGAAGGGGCGGGTGCAGTTGGAATCGCAGACTGCGAACTGGCGGCGATTGGCCGAAGCGGTCGGCCTAATTCTGGGAGTGGCGGAGGGAGGTGCCTGATGAGGCGGTGGTCGCGCCTCTTACGACGCAACAAATTGGAGTAAGACCTCGGCCGAGAACTCCAGTTCCATATCGCAGAAAGGATTTCCGAGTTTAAAAGCACTGGGCTAAGTGAGGACGAAGCGCGGCGTCGCGTACGCCAGGAGTTCGGCGGTATTGAGCAAGTGAAGGAAGAATGTCGGGATGCCCGCGGTACGCTTGGGCTGGAATCAACGATTCAAGACCTCCGCTACACGGTGCGGACATTGCGCTACAACCCCGGTTTTGCTCTAGCAGCGATCGTCACGATGACCTTGGGAATTGGCGCAAACACAGCAATTTTTAGTGCCGTCAACGCGGCGCTGCTCCGGCCGCTTCCCTACAAGCAACCAGAACGATTGGTTTCGATTTCAGACATTGTTCAGGGCATGAAGAACTGGCCCAGTACATATCCGAACTACCTCGATTGGCAACGGCAAAACAGATCGTTCGAAGAGATAGCCGCTTATCAAGGCGACAGCTTTAATGTCGTCCATGGCACCGTCGTGGATCACATTCGAGCGTGGAACGTCTCAGCTAAGTCTTCCAACTGCTAGGTGTGAAGCCAGTACTAGGACGCGAGTTCCAATCGGGTGATGACAGGCCCGGTGCGGCTCCCGTCGTGCTGTTGAGCTATGGGAATTGGCAACGATGGTTTGGTGGTGATCGGGTTCTGGGAAAATCACTCGATATCAGCGGCCGGAGTTTCACAATCATTGGCGTTCTACCGCGAACCTTTCGTTTTTACGAAGCCGCGGGGCTATACACTCCCTTGGGCCTGGGAGCAGATGAAATGCAGGCTCGCGGCGCCCATAGTATCCGCGTGATCGGCCGACTAAAACCGGGTATCACTGTCGAACAAGCCCGAGCAGAGATGATCACCATTGCTCACAACTTAGCGAAGGAATATCCGGCTACGAATTTAGGGACGAGTGTCGAGGTCATGGGTCTGCGCGACTACCTTGTTCAAGATACCCGGCCCGCCCTATTCGTTCTCATGGGAGCGGTTGTTTTTGTTTTCCTGATTGCATGTGTCAATGTCGCAAACCTTCTCCTTGCTCGCGGAGCCGCGCGAGCAAGGGAGATGGCTATGCGCGCCGCACTGGGTGCGAAATGGTCGAGACTCATCCGTCAACTATTGACAGAAAGTGTTGTCTTGGCCATCGTCGCCGGATGTCTAGCAGTACCTATTTGCTTCTGGGCGAGTGGCGGGTTGGGAAGATTGCTCCCGGAGGACCGCCGCGAAATGCTCAGCGTCGTCGTTGACGGTCGCGTTTTGGCGGCCACTTTACTTTGTTCTGTGGTAGCCGGTATAGCTTTCGGATTGGTTCCGGCCTTTCGAGCTTCCAAGCAAGATTTGACTGAAACCCTCAAGAGTGGCAAGACCTCAACCGAGCCGACAGACAGCAGATTCCGAGGTGCACTCATGCTTGCCGAGGTCGCGTTGGCTTTGATGCTTCTGAGTGGTGCCGGATTAATGCTGCGCAGCATCCATAATCTCCTTGACGTGAATGCCGGATTTGATTCCTCGCATTTGCTGTCTATGCACTTGGCTTTGTCGGAGACGAAATACGAGAAACCGGCAGAGCTGTCGAACTTTATCGATGCGGCTTTGCAGCGTATCGAGGTAGTTCCAGGAGTTGACACAGCAGCGGCCGCTACATGGATGCCGTTTCGGAGCGAGGCGTGGCTCGATTCGATTTACATTGAAGGGCAGCCATTCCCAGGGCCGGGCAGCTCCCGCAGATTCATTACAACGTCGTTAGCCCAGCTTTCTTTAGCGCGCTGCGGATTCCGCTGCTGAAAGGGCGCAGCTTCTCGGAAGGCGATAATGCCCAGGCACCCAGGATGGCGATTATAAACAGATCGATGGCACAGCAGTTTTGGCGCAACGATGATCCCCTGGGCAAGCGCTTTACAGAGGGCCGACCGTCAGATCAGGCGCATTTGCTCACCGTCATCGGCGTTGTAGGAGACACCAAGATCCATGCGCTCGACGAGACAGACGCGCCTGAGTTCTATATCCCGTTTTTTCAGGCTCCAAATAATTATCTGACCCTCGCGATTCGGACGAAAGGCGACCCATTGGCGTTGGCGACTGCAATAAAGAACGAATTAGCGAACTTGGACAAGACGCAGGCGCCATACGACATCGCATCTATGCAGCAAGTCACGTCAGCGTCTCTGAGTCCCAGAGAATTGCTTATGATCTTACTTGCCGCTTTCGCAATGCTATCAATTGTTCTGGCTGCCGTGGGCATTTACGGAGTTACGTTCTATCTCACGTCAAGGCGAACGCAGGAGATTGGAATCCGGATGGCATTGGGCGCGGGCCGCCGCTCCGTGCTTGCGCTTGTCTTGTTCCGTGGCTTAAGGCTGACCCTCGCTGGCTTGACAATTGGAGTAATCGGGTCGTTGTTCCTAACCCGTTTCCTGGTCGCCTTTCTTTACGGCGTCCGGCCCGCAGACCCTCTCACGCTTGCGATCACGTCAGTGTTAGTATTCGCAGTTGCTTTGA
>Ga0213875_10000129_pt1 | contig 83647 bp, 77 predicted proteins | sample BarmaccomBMRX_R8_FD_160105 | JGI IMG/M metagenome (GOLD analysis project Ga0213875, IMG submission 160105) | Root-associated microbial communities from Barbacenia macrantha in rupestrian grasslands, the National Park of Serra do Cipo, Brazil - RX_R8 | ecosystem: Host-associated > Plants > Roots...
TTGGTGACGCCGTTGACCGGCGCCACCGCCCGGTCAGTGGAGGCAACTTGCGCTGGCGGCAAGTCGGTGAAGGGCTGGAAAAGATCCGCGGGTGGCCGGCCACGTGGCCGAGAAGCTGAGGGCCGTTCACCCAGCCGCGCTGCGCCTCATCGAAACCACCGGTCTGGGCAGGCCATACAGGGCCGGAACCACCCCGGTGACGGCTGTGAATCCACTGCTGCCCCACCCTCCTCGCAGATGCCCCCCACGGGCGTTCGACTACAAAATGTGTCCAACCGATTACTTCCCTCACCCACACAACGCTCACAGACCCCCATGCTGTTATGGGCAGTCGCTGTACACCTCTCAGCATCTGCAAAACAACATCGGTTCACGCTCGCCAAAGCCTGCACGCGTTAACGAGCCACTCGGGGAAGCTGTGATCATTACTGTGCGGAGGCATAGCTGTCCCTAAGGCCGCCCGGATTCGCCTACCAGTCGTATATGGGTAATCGCGGGATGTGCACTGCGCCGGGAGCTGACCAAGTGTCTACGCACCGGCTGGGGGTTGCGCCGGGCCAGCCGAAAGTCCGGGCAGCACAAAAGCCGCATCCAGAAATGATCAATATCGGCCAGCGCCCGCCCGGGGTCGCCGAACGTGGCCGTGCCTCGTTGAGCAAGCAACTCGGTATGAGCAGGGCTTCTGGCCGTCCATGAGTGTCACCGAGTGTCCTTGTTGTTCTTAGGTCCGAGGGCGCGAGCCAGTTGACCGAGGATAGGACTTAGTAGAGGCTCTGCGCGTCGGACGCTCTCGGCGACGGCAAGTCCAGTCAGAACGTCGATAAGGTAATGTTCCCCGAGATAGATGACGGCGAAACTGGCGAGCATCACGTAGGACCAGCCTAGAACGCCGTATGCCATATTGATTTCCGATAAAGCCATGGCGGTGATCGCTGCTGAAGCGACGTGATCTGATGGCATCGACCCCCACGGATTTCCTGGCGTGTTATCAGTCTCGCTTCGGGATTGATTGCGAAAGTCTCGGATCACATGTCGTAACACCCGCTGCACTTCTCCGTTCATTTCTCCTTCCGTCTCGGAGGCCCACCAGGGCGGCGCAGTGGGAATTAACCAGTAAAAGGGTGCGGTAAGGTGATAGGTGGCGGCGAGTCGCCCCGCCGCCCGGGGAATGAACTCTGGATGGCGCATCAAGATCCAGCCGAGGATGAGATGGGGAAGCAACCATGAACCGTAGACCCCGGCGACAGCCCTGTCGAGCGGAGTCACTTTTGTGCGATCCCGAAGAAAACGCTGCAACCGCACGGTGGGTGGCACGCCCCCACCGAGCAGACGATCGATATTAATCGGGTAGCGGATATAGACACTGTGCCTACTATCTTCACGCATTTCGTAGGGCAATTCCCAGGTCACCTTAAACGTCCACATATAGGCTGCCCCCACGGCGATGTAGCGCCACTTACTCCGCGGTGTTGCAGCAGCCACCGCCAGCGGAGTCAGCGACGCAGCCGCAAGCGACACCACAGGTGGTAGGCCAAGCCGCTTGCGCAGGCTGACCACAGCGACGGCTGTCGGTATCCCAGCAACCCACCGCACAAGCGGCCAGGTGCTGCCAACCCGGCGAAGCTGCGACAGCGGCGATTGCACGCGAGCTGCGAATCGCACCGACCGCTGGTCTGGCTCAGGTCCCGTTCGCCGATACTGAGCCGATCGCCTGCGTCGAGGATGCTCCGCCATGGAATGCATACTGTCTGCGGTGATAACCAAGCGCCACCGGTGAGCTGCTCAACCGGCAGACAATAGACACCGACGGTAGGTGGTGCTTGCGCGCTTGACCTGCGGCGGCGCGAAGTCGTGCTCCTCCAGGTCCCTCGACGACACGAGGGTTCGGGGCAGCGCCAGATCCGCTTGCGCCACCGCACCGGCGTGCCGAAGCACGGGGCGTCGTGCAGGAGACCTGGAAGTGTCGGCCGTGGCCGACCGCGATCACCCGCAGTCCGGACAGCCGGTCAGATCGGCTTCGGACTCGACGTCCCGCACCACCAGACCCTGTCCACGGCCAATGTCGGGGTCGCGGGTGACGTCGAGGACGTGCATGGCCTCCACCCCGAACAACTCATCGGCTCCGGGCACACCACGACGCGCCAGGACCACACGTACAGTGACGTACGCGAGGCCTTGTCTTAAATTCAGTTGCTTGGTCGCTGCTGATCTTGGAAGGCCTCATTCCGTCCCGCCCGCGCCCGTGCGCCACGCCGCGGACCCGGACCACACGAGCCGGCGCACCAAGGCTCATCTACGAGAGCCAAAACATTCGGACGGCGATGTCGAGAACCCGTGACTGGCTCCGTCCCCGCGGTGAGCGCGACCAGAATGGGTCGCACCCGCACCGAGGAGAAATACGATGGCTAAGTACTTGCTGCTCAAGCACTACCGCGGCGCTCCGGCTTCGGTCAACGACGTGCCGATGGACCAGTGGACGCCGGAGGAGATCTCGGCCCACGTGCAGTACATGCGTGACTTCGCGGTTCGGCTTGAAGGGACCGGCGAGTTCGTCGACAGTCAGGCGCTTGCCCCCGAGGGCACCTTCGTTCAGTACGGCGGCGAGGGGCGCCCGCCGGTCACCGACGGTCCGTTCGCCGAGACCAAGGACCTCATCGCCGGTTGGATGGTGATCGACGTCGACAGCTACGAGCGCGCCATCGAACTGGCCGGGGAGCTGTCGGCCGCCCCTGGGGCGGGCGGGGAGCCGATCCACGAGTGGCTCGAGGTGCGCCCGTTTCTGACCTCGCCGCCTACCATCACCCGGTGACCGCTCAGATGAACGAGGCCCTGCTCCGGAGCCTCGCGCCGAGCGTGCTCGGGATCCTCGTCCGCCGCGGAGCCGACTTCGCGGCGGCCGAGGACGCCGTGCAAGACGCGCTGGTCGATGCGGTCCGCGTCTGGCCGGCCGATCCGCCGCGGGACCCGAAGGGCTGGCTGGTCACCGCAGCTTGGCGCCGGTTCCTCGACGCGACCCGGGCCGACGACGCCCGCCGCCGACGTGAGGACCTCGTCGACAACGAGCCGGCGCCCGGGCCCGCGCCCGCGCCCGCGGTGGACGACACGCTCCAGCTCTACTTCCTGTGCGCCCACCCGTCGCTGACGCCGACGTCCGCGGTCGCGCTCACGCTGCGCGCCGTCGGCGGGCTGACCACCCGCCAGATCGCCGAGGCCTACCTGGTGCCTGAGGCGACCATGGCGCAGCGCATCAGCCGAGCCAAGCGCACCGTCTCCGGCGTGCGGTTCGACCAGCCCGGCGACGTCGCCACCGTGCTGCGCGTCCTCTACTTGGTCTTCAACGAGGGCTACTCCGGCGACGTCGACCTCGCCGCCGAGGCCATCCGGCTCACCCGGCAGCTCGCGGCCGCGATCGACCACCCCGAAGTGGCGGGGCTGCTCGCCCTCATGCTGCTCCACCACGCCCGGCGCGCCGCCCGAACCGCGCCCGACGGCAGCCTGGTGCCGCTCGCCGAGCAGGACCGCGGCCGGTGGGACACTGAGTCGATCGCCGAGGGCGTCGAGATCCTGCAGGCCGCCCTCGCCCGCGACCGGCTGGGCGAGTTCCAGGCCCAGGCCGCCATCGCGGCCCTCCACGCTGACGCGCCCACCGCCGAGCAGACTGACTGGGTGCAGATCGTCGAGTGGTACGACGAGCTCGCGCGCCTGACCGACAGCCCGGTCGTCCGGCTCAACCGCGCGGTGGCCGTCGGCGAGGCCGATGGACCACGCGCTGGGCTGGCCGCGCTCGCGGCGCTGGACGCCTCACTGCCCCGCTACGCCGCGGTGGCGGCGTACTTCCATGAGCGCGACGGCGACCTGGTGACGGCGGCACGGTTGTACGCCGAGGCGGCCCGAAAGGCATCCAACCTCGCCGAGCGCGACCACCTGACCCGTCAGGCCGCCCGGCTCAACTCCCGCCGGTGTCGCTGACAGGTCGCGCTCGGAATTTCCCGCAGCGCTCGGCGCGGCCCGGTGACCAGAGCGGTCGCCTCACCGTGAGTCGGCAGGTCGAGACCAGCTGCACGCCGCGTTGCCGGCGGGGAAGCCTTGCGGCAACGGGCGCGCTGAAGGCGTGGTGTCTCAATGGACCCACCGGCTGAAATGCCCGGTGAAGGTGACCCATCTGCGACGGTTCGGCTGCCCGAGAAGCGGCTCACCCAGGCTTATCTAGGAAGGGCCGAAATACCACGTAAATACCTGGGCTCGCACGGCAGCAGAAGGTGTTTAGCTATGTCCACGCGCCATTGATCATTTCTCCGGTGGCTGAAATATCAAGGCCAGCTCCGTGCCCGAGTCGAGGACCAGCCGCACCGGCTGACCGAATCGGATACGCGCTGGTGTCTGATCAGTGCGAGGATTAACCGGCCAGACAGAAGACCCCTGGGCAACAATTGTTGACGACGGAACCAGTTGGGGAGGGCCGACCGCGTCCGGTTCGACCCTCCTCGCTTTCTCGATCCGTAACCGGTCGAGCTTGGCCAACAGGGCCAACCCAGCAATGCCTATGACCACGCAGGACGATCCCACAATGAGGAGGACCGTCGCAAGCGTCAGGGTCTGGATTATATTGCCCATATCGGTCATCCTCTCGCGCCGAGGATATGGGAGTTGCACGACATGGAACGCCGGGGAACAGGCGCACTGCTTACCTGCACCCCAAAATTTCTATCGTAAATCCCAGCGATCTGCGGCGGAAGGACTTCGGGGCTTCCTCCGGTGGTCGACAATCCATAAGTCGCCAATCGCGCTGTCGAGGGACCGTTCCGAGCTGGAAAATGGAACTCGGACGTCCGAATTATCACCAATTTTGGTCAGGAACCGAACCTCCGAAGCCCCACAGTGTGCAGGTCGCTGTGTCATCCCGTCGACCGGACACTGTTCGACCACTGGGTGGCCCGGCGCAGCTCTCTGCGAAACCGGCACGTGCGTTGCCCAGCTCTGGCCCGACCGCGCGGTAGTAGCCCTGCGGGGCAGCCGTGGAATGCCACATCTGTTCTAGGCCAGCAGCAGCATTCCTCGTGTTTGGCCAGCAGTTGTTACGCTGGGCAGTAAATCCGCTTTTATTTAGGTACCCATGCGTCCTAGGCAGTTATGCTATTTGGGCGACTGAAAAAAGCCTCCGAAACTACCCAGACCGTACAGTTGCCGATCGACTGCGAGGCCCGGCTACGTCACCGATAGTCGGTATCCATTCGGCCCGTCTCCCTACTCGGTTACTTGATGTGGAGGGCTGCCATCCCGCGCGGCGCGGAAGCCGCTGTCGTGGATATCCGGGAACGCCGCGCTCGAGGACGCCGGTGAGCAGGTCGACTCCGACCGCAAGGTTCTCCATGCCGGGGGCAACCAAGGAGAGGGGTGTGAAGGCGTTCCGGGAGCCTACGGGGTCGACTTCAAGCCGGCCGAGCTTGATGTGCTGACGTCGCCGGAGCACCACTGGGGTCTCACAGCGGTACTCCTCGGATCGAGGCGTCCAGCACGCTGGCGAGATGCGTGACTGTCAGTGGGTGACCGAGTCGTCGGGCGCTTGCGGCGATTTGCATTGAGCAGCCGGGGTTTCCGGTGACTAGTACCGAGGCTCCGGTGGTGAGCAAGTTGCGGGCTTTCCGATCGCCTAGCTCGGTGGCCGGCTCGGGTTGCAACAGGTTGTAGATGCCAGCCGAGCCGCAGCATAGGTGGGCTTCGGGGATCTCGGTGACGGTAAGCCCGGGGATGCTGCGCAGCAGCTCTCGGGGCTGGGATCGGATTCCCTGGGCGTGCGCCAGGTGGCAGGCATCGTGATAGGCAACGGTGATGTTCAGCGGATGACGCGGCGCTACTGGGCCGAGCTCGACGAGCAGCTCGGAGATGTCCCGGGTGCGCTCAACGAAAGCCCGGGCACGCTCAGCGTAATGGTTGTCGTCACGCAGCAGATGGGCGTATTCCTTTATCGCGGAACCGCAGCCCGCGGCGTTGACCACGATGTAATCAACTCCGGCGGCATCAAAGCAATCGATCAGAGCCCTGGCAAAGGTAATCGCCTCGTCTTCACGCCCGCTGTGTTGTGACAACGCCCCGCAGCAACCCTGCCCGCGCGGGATGACGACGGCACAGCCCTCGCCCGCGAGGACCCGCGCGGTGGCCGCATTGACTTCGGGAAACAGCGCATCCTGCACGCAGCCGGTCAGCATTCCGACTACGGCGCGCCGCTGTCCCCGGGCTGGTACCCACACCGGCAGCTCCTGGCGCCGGGTCAGCGTCGGGATCAACGACTCCATCACCCGGAGCGTGGCAGGCAGGCGATCCAGCAGCTTGGTGCGCCGCAACCATCGGCTCAGCCCGCTGCGCTGGTACAACACCAGTGGTCCGCGCAATACCCGCAACCGCCTCGGGTAGGGGAACAGTCGGAAGATCGCCTCGCGGAGAAGCCGCTGCCGGAGGGGCCGCTCATAGCGGCGTTCCACCTGAGCCCGGGTATCGGCGATCAGCGTGCCGTACTGCACTCCGGAGGGGCAGGCAGGCACGCAAGCCATGCACCCCAGGCACGCGTCAAAATGCCCCACCATCGATTCGGACAGCGGCTCACCTTCGATACCGGCCTTCATCAGCTGGATCCGGCCGCGAGGAGAGTCCATCTCTTCGCCCCACAGCACGTATGTCGGACACGACGGCAGGCAAAACCCGCAGTGCACACAGTCTTTGATCAGCTCAGCGGCGGGTGGGTGATGATTATCGAACGCACCGGCGGTCACGTCAGATTCCTCCTACGAACCGGCCTGGCGCCAACCGATGATCCGGATCGAATTGGTCTTTGAGCCGACGCATCAACGTCAATGCCGGCACCGGTCCCCATGCATCCAAACCTGCCTTACGATGCGGCGCTGCGCAGCGCAACACCGCATTCCCGCGATGCCGCCACGCGACTTCCCGGAGTTGTGCCAGCTCGGTGCCCAATTGGTCATCGTCGCGTAGACCGCAGGTAAGTGCCCCGGCTCCGGCGCTGCCGCGCAGCCTGCCCGGGGCGTTGGTGAGCAGATCAGCCAACCCGGTCGGTTCGCAGGTGACTGTCGCGTGTGGCGCTGGTAGCGGCTGCCCCCACCAGTCCGGTGGGTGCTCGGCCACGGTGGCCGACAGCCCAGCCGCAGCGCCGAGCAGGTTCCCCACCGCGTCCGCGCGAGCATCGATACCGCCGGTGACACCCTCAACGGCAATCCCCACTGTCACCGCACGATCCGGCGCGGGGCGGTCCGCCTCCAGGGCTGTCGGGTCGTGCTGGGATGCCCGGACCGCAGCGATCGCTGCGGCGGCTTGGGCAGCGTCCTCGGTCGTGGCGGTGATCCACCGGCGGCTTTCGGGCAGCGGGTGCAGCCGCCACACCGCCTCCGTGACCACACCCAGGGTGCCCAGCGAGCCGGCATAGATCTTGCACAGGTCATAGCCTGCGACGTTTTTCACCACCGTGCCCCCGGCGCGGGCGATGGTGCCATCGGCAAGCACCACGGTGATCCCGATCAGCAAATCCCGGACCGAGCCGTAGCGGTAGCGCAGAGGGCCCGACGCCGCGGTGGCGATGGTTCCGCCGACGGTGCCGCCTAGCGTGTCACTGCCGTCGAGCGCCAGCCGCTGCCGGTGCACCGCTAACGCATCCTGTAGGTCGACCATCCGCACGCCGGCCTGGACGGTGACCACTAGATCACCGGCGGTATGTGCGAGTATCGCGTCCATTCGGCTGAGGTCGACAATCAAGTCCAGACCGGTTGGGGGTAGGCCCCATGTCAGCCGGGTGCCCGTCCCCCGGGCGACAACCCGCAGCCCCAATCCAGCCGCCGCGCGTAGCACCGCCGAGACCTCCTCGGTGCTACGCGGCCAAGCCACCCAGCGTGCGGCCACTTCATCCACGTTGTCCGATGCGGTCGCCTCGGCAACGTCAGCGCAAGCCAGACGCAACCCACCGAGAGTGGAGGTCGCCATCAGAACTGCTCTGCCAGTCCCGCGGCCTGTAGCGGGTGCACCCCTTTGCGTTTGCCCGGCACTTCACCGCACAACCGTGGGGTAGGAAACACTTTGCCGGGATTGCATATCCCGGCGGGATCGAACGCGCGGCGCAGCCGCTGCATCGTGTCCAGGTCATCGGTGCTGAACATGCGCGGCATGTGGCACGCCTTGTCGACGCCAACGCCGTGCTCACCGGTGATCGAGCCGCCGTAAGAGATGCACAGGTCAAGGATCGCGCCTGACACTTCCTCTGCGGCCTGCGCTTCACCCGGCTTCGCCTCGTCGAACAGCACCAACGGGTGCAGGTTGCCATCGCCGGCGTGGAACACGTTTGCTACCCGCACCCCGGTACCTGCCGACAGCTCGGTGATGCGGCGCAGTACGTCAGGCAGGACAGTTCTGGGTATCACCCCGTCCTGGACGATGTAGTCAGGGCTGATCCGACCCACTGCGGCGAACGCGGACTTGCGACCCTTCCAGAACCGTGCGCGCTCGTCGGCGTCTCGGGCCACCCGGATCTCGAATGCGCCTGCGGCGGTGCAGTGCCGGCGCACCGCAGCGAAGGTGTGCTCGACTTCAGCGGCCGGGCCGTCTAACTCCACGATCAGCACCGCGCCAGCACCCTCTGGGTAACCGCAGGCCACCGCAGCTTCGGCTGCTTCGATCGCCAGCGCGTCCATCATCTCGATCGCCGCCGGGGTAACGCCGTCGGCGATGATTGCCGACACCGCGGCGCCTGCTTCGTCTACCCCGGGAAATGCAGCCAGCAGGCAGCGCACCGATTCCGGAGCTCGCGTCAGCCGTACCACGATCTTCGTGGCGATCCCGAGCGTGCCCTCGCTGCCGATGAACGTGCCCAGCAAGTCGTAGCCGGGTACGTCACGGGTGGTGCCGCCCAGCCAGACCAGCTCCCCATCCGGCGTGACCACTTCCACGCCCAGTACGTGGTGTGTGGTGAACCCGTATTTGAGGCAGTGCGCACCGCCAGAGTTCTCCGCTACGTTGCCGCCTACCGAGCAGACCTGCTGGCTGGACGGGTCCGGGGCGAAGTACCACCCGTACGGCTCGGCAGCTTTGGTGACGTCCAGATTGATCACACCGGGTTCCACAATTGCCCGCTCGTTGGCTGGATCGACTTCCAGGATCCGGCGCATCCGCGAGGTGACGATCAATACACCCTCAGTGTGCGGTAACGCGCCACCGGACAGACCAGTACCCGAACCCCGGGCTACGAACGGCACCGACTGCGCCGCGCACGCACGGACCACCGCCGCGATCTGCTCAGCGGACTCCGGCAGCGCCACGAGGCCAGGCACCACGCGGTGCTGCGCCAGCCCATCGCATTCGTAGGTGCGCAGCCGCTGGCGGTCGGTGATCACGGCATTGGGTCCAAGCAGGGCGCTGAGCTCCGCCGCCAGCAACGCGAGTTTGGCACCCTGGTAGGTCGTCGCTCCCACTCCCCCAGTCTGGTCCTTCTCGCTCTCTAACGACAGCGGTGGACGGTCAGAGTCTTGGGATACGCGGAGCCAGGGCAGAATGTGGGGCTGTGATCCCGGTCCGGCACCCGTTCCTGGACGGACCATTTCCTCGCGCGTTCGCACATCGCGGCTGGCACGTCGGTGAGTTAGCCGGCATGGAGAACTCGCTGGCGGCTTTCCGCCGTGCAGTCGCGGAGGGGTACCACTACCTGGAGACCGATGTCCATGCCACCCGGGATGGCGAGGTCGTCGTGATGCACGACACGACCCTGGACCGGACCACCGACCGCTCCGGCGAGATCAAACGGCTGGACTGGCGGGTGGTGCGCACCGCTCGGGTAAACGGTCGCGAGCCGGTCTGCCGGCTGGCTGATCTGCTCGAAGAACTTCCAGACGCACGGCTCAACATCGACGTCAAGGCGGACTCCGCCGTTGGGCCGGTATTCGACCTGCTGCGCCGCACCGGCGCCTGGCATCGGGTGTGCCTGGCATCGTTTTCCGAATGGCGGCTGCGTTGGTTGCGCAAAGCCGCTGGTACCCGGCTGCTGACGTCGATGGCGTCTGCATCGGTGGCGGCACTGCGGCTAAGGTCGCTGTGCCCGGTGCCGCCCATCACAGCGCCGATCATCGGCGAGCTGGCGCAACTGCCGGTTCGCTGGTGCGGGATCCCGGTGATGGACCGTGCCTTGCTTCGTTATGCCCACCGCCGCGGCTGGGAAGTGCATGTCTGGACGGTGAACCGGGCCGCCGAGATGCACGCTCTGCTCGATCTGGGCGTCGATGGACTGGTGACCGATCAACCCGATGTGCTACGGGACGTCCTGCGCAACCGGTTGCTCTGGCCCGGAGGACGGCCCGGGTGAGCGAACCGGCGTCACAGCCTGTTTCGGACGTGACTCAGATGCCAGATGATCCGAACCGCCGTCGCGACCAGCGCGCCTGGTGCTGGTACGACTGGGCCAACTCGGTCTTCTCGACCTCGATTGTCACCGTGTTCGGTTCGCTGTATCTCACCACCATCGCCAAGAACGACGCACTGGCCTCGGGTCAAACCTGCTCCACCCATAATGCCCTGATCAAATGCGACATCTCCCTGTTCGGCTTGGTATTTCCCGCTGGCTCGCTGTTCGACTACCTGTTGGCGGGCTCCACCCTGCTCCAGGTGTTGGTGTTGCCGCTGACCGGTGCCATCGCCGACCGCACCCAACACAAGCGGCAGATGCTCGGGCTTTTCGCCTTCACCGGGGCAACCGCAACTGCACTGCTTGCGCTGGTAACCGGAACCAACTGGCGGTTCGGTGTCCTACTGTTCATCATCGCGACCACCGGCTACTACGCGTCAGTGGTCGTCTACTACTCGGTGCTTCCAGAGATCGCCACGCCCGACGAGCGTGACCGGTTGTCCGCACGGGGATGGGCCTGGGGCTACCTCGGCGGCGGCTTGGCGCTGGCCTTGAATTTGGCCACCTACATGGAACGTGACGCGCTGGGATTATCTGAATCAGCGGCGGTACGGGTCTGCTTCGTCACCGCCGGGGCATGGTGGGCTGCATTCAGCTTCTTTCCCTTGGCGCGGATGCGCAGCTACCAACCTCCGCAAGGTGGTGAACGGGGGTTGCGCGTGTTGACCGCAGGCTTCCGTCAGCTTGCTGGCACGCTGCGTAATGCTTGGGCATACCCGTTGACTCTGGGCTTCCTAGCCGCCTACCTGATCTACACCGATGGGATTTCCACGGTGGCCAGCGTCGCTGGCCAATACGGCGATCTGGAGCTGGGATTGGCCCGCAGCACCCTGATCAGCACGATCCTGATGGTGCAGTTTGTGGCCTTCGCCGGCGCCCTGGCCCACGGCTGGTTGGCCCGCCGCTTCGGCGCCAAGCGCACGATCTTGGGTAGCCTGCTGGTGTGGGTGGGGGTGATCATTGCGGCATACTTCGTTCGAGCCGGTGATCAACTTCAGTTTTACCTTGTCGCAGTGGGTATCGGATTGGTATTGGGTGGGACCAACGCTCTGTCCCGTTCGCTGTTTAGCCAGTTGGTGCCTGCGGGCAAGGAAGCCGAGTACTTCTCCGTCTACGAAATCGGTGAGCAAGCCACCGCCACGGTGGGACCACTCCTGTTCGGCGTGGTCGGAGCTGCCACCGGATCGTTCCGTCCCGCGATCCTGTCGCTGATGGGGTTCTTCATCGTCGGTTTGGTACTGCTTTCCCTACTGCCGGTTCGCCGTGCGATCCGAGCGGCAGGCAACCCTGAGCCGGCAGTCGTCTAGGAGCTGTCTGTCCCCTAGCTCCCCGCCATCGCCACCCGAAAGAGTGATGTTGTGCACTTCAGGTGAGGTAACGGGTCACATTCGCGCGTCGATTCACCCTGTGTGGGCGATGCTGGTCCGACACCTACGTGCAGGGCCATGACATCGGTTACTTAACGGTGACCGCATCACCGTCCGGACGTCCACATCCGGGAATGTCAGGGCCATTGTTCGACGTTACACCAAGGTGCGCTGGGGTTCGGCGACTACACACGGTCGCCGGCGGGAGAGAGGAGACGCCATGGCCGACCGCGTTCTTCGTGGCAGCAGGCTCGGAACAGTCAGTTACGAGACCGACCGCGACCATGATCTTGCTCCTCGCCGGCCGGTGATTTACGCCTGCCCCAAGGGCCATGAGTTCACCGTGTCGTTCGCCGACGACGCGGAACCACCGATGCTGTGGGAATGCCGGTTGCATGGCAACGAGTCGAGGCTGTTCGACGGTGATGAGCCGCAGCCGAAGAAGGCCAAGCCACCGCGTACTCACTGGGACATGCTGCTGGAGCGGCGCAGTATCCCCGAGCTCGAGCAACTGCTTGACGAGCGATTGACTGAATTGCGCGGCCGTCGGTCCCGCTCTGCCTGAGGAGCCTGCACAACTACGATTGGCTGGGTTGCGTGGCAGCACTCGCCGAGTCGGCGTGAGATCGACGACGTAAGTGCGCCACGCGACGCTGTATACCCCAAGCCGTCACTCGCCACAGTGCTTCCAGGATGACGGAGCTGGTCATCTTGGATTGACCTTGCTCGCGCTCGGTGAAGACGATGGGCACCTCCGTGATGGTGAAGCCGCCACGCACCGAGCGCCACGCTAGATCGACCTGAAAGCAGTAGCCCTGCGATGCCACGGTAGCGAGGTCGATGCTGTCCAGCACGTGCCGCCGGTAGGCGCGAAACCCGCCGGTCAGGTCAGTAAGACCCACTCCCAGCGCTATCCGAGAGTAGACATTTCCTCCGCGAGATAGCCACTGGCGATAGCGGGCCCAGTTCACTACCCGCCCACCCGGGACATACCGGGAACCCAGTACAACGTCAGCGCCCGGAGCGGAATCGGAATTGGTGACCAGCGCATTGAGCAGCCGGGGAAGATCTTCCGGCGCATGCGATCCATCCGCGTCCATCTCCACCACGACGTCATACCCACGATCCAACGCCCACCGGAACCCTGCCACGTACGCGGCGCCCAAACCGGCCTTCGCGGCGCGGTGCAAGACCTGCAACCGGCTGTCCGCGGAAGCGAGCTCATCGGCCAGCACGCCTGTTCCGTCGGGACTGTTGTCGTCGACGATCAACGCATCGGCATCAGGTACCGCGTCGTGTAGCCGCCTCAGGACCACTGGCAGGTTCGCCCGCTCGTTGTATGTCGGGATCACCACCACGGTTCGGCCAACCCTTGCGACGTGCCCGCCGCGTTGATCCGTCATCGACGTCCTCCCTCACCGGCGCACCTCGCCGATTCCGCGCCCCAGGTCTGCCATGCATCACCAGGGACGCCGCCACCCCTGCTACGCCCAGCGTCACCAACGCCCACTCCGGTGCTGGACCGAGCCGGGTGGCGAGCGTAGTCCCCGAGCGCACCGGTACCCGAGCCACCAGTGCAGCCGGGGTGAACAAGTTGGTTTCCTGCTCGACGTTACCGTCTGGAGCGATCACCGCGCTGACTCCACTGGTCGCCGCCACGAGCACGGTGCGACCGTGTTCCACCGCGCGAACCCGCGAGATCGCCTGCTGCTGGTAGGTCATCTCAGTAAAGCCGAAGGTCGCATTATTGGTCGGAACGGCAAGCACTTGGGCACCGGAGCGGACGCTTTGGCGCACCAGGTCGTCGAAGATGACCTCATAACAGGTCGCAATGCCGACGCGGACTCCCCCGATGTCCACTGCCCCGTCCCCATGGCCCGGTACGAAGTCACCGGCACGATCGACGTACGGATTGAGCAACCGGAAGAAGTTTCGGAACGGTATGTATTCCCCGAAGGGCTGCACCCGGCGCTTGTCGTGCCGCTGTCCCGGCCCGGTCCGCGGGTCCCACACGATCATTGTGTTGGTCTCGTGCCCGTCATCGGTGCGCAGCACCGCACCGACCAGGATCGGTGCGCCGATCGAGCGGGCTGCTTGATCGATCACCTCTTGGGCGTCCACGTTGCGCAATGGATCAATGTCGGAAGAGTTCTCCGGCCAGATCACCAGGGCTGGTCGTGGGTAACGGCCCGCTGCGACATCGCCTGCGAGCTTGATGGTGCGTGCTGCGTGGTTATCCAGCACTGCGCGCCGCTGGGCGTTGAAGTCCAACCCAGCACGGGGCACATTGCCCTGGATCAGCGCGATCACCACCCGCCGGTCAGTGGCGGTCTCGCGGGCGGTCGTTGCCACGGCCAAGCTCGCGAGTGATCCAGCAATCACTGGGCACACGACGAACAGGGCGGGCACCACGAGTGTCCTGCCCCTGCCGGTGAACGTCGGCAGCGCACGGTCCGGTGCGGCGCGGCGCAGCAACTCCCCGGCCCCGAACCCGGTGAGCACGACGGCCGCAGTGAGCAGTGGTGCTCCTCCGATGGCCGCCACCGGGAGGAAGATCCCACTTGGCTGCCCGAACGCCACCCGGCCCCATGGAAAACCACCGAAGGGCGCTCGGGCGATCAATGCCTCGGCCGCCACCCATACTGCTGCCGCCCACATCGGCGCGGCCGGCAGCCGGGAGACGACAGCGATTCCGGCACCCGCCAGCCCTAGCACCAACGCCTCCACCGTGGCGAGTGCCAGCCAGGGCAGCGAACCAACGAACTCGCCCGACCACGACAGCAGTGGCACAAAGAAACCGAGCCCGAAGGCGAGGCCGTAACCAAAGCCGGCCCGGGCCGACCGCCCGTACAGCACCACCCACAACACCGTGAACGCCACGGGCGCGAGCCACCACAGTTGCCGCGGCGGCGCTGCCGCATAGAGCAGCAGGCCGGCACTGACCGCCGTACCTACCCACAGCAGGCGGCGATACCAGCTCACACCAGTGCACCTGCCTGTTCAAACAGGATCCGCCCTCGATGAACCGTGCGCAGGCACCTGGGTGAGCCAATGTCCGAGAATCCGGCGTCGGTGACTCCGGCGCCGTCCCAGATCGCGTAGGACGCCGGAGCCCCCGGAAGCAGGGTGCCGGCCAGCGAATCGCGCGCGGCAGCTGCTTGGTACCCCCCGCGAGTGTGTGCAGCTACCGCCTGCCCGATGTCGATCGCCGAGCCGGGACTGTGGTGGTGGACAGCAGCACGGACCGCGGCCCACGGGTCGACTGGTGTGACCGGGGCATCCGAGCCGAATGCGATCATCACCCCAGCCTCCTCGAGCAGCGCCAAGCAGTTCATGGCGGCCGCGCGGGACGCCCCCAACCGCTGCGCGTACATGCCGTGTGCACCGCCCCACGCTGCGTCAAACCCGGGCTGCACGCTGGCCACCACACCCAAGGCTGCCAGTTGACGGACCTGGTGAGGATCCACCATCTCCAGGTGCTCCAGCCGGTGCCGGCACTGCCGCAGCGCGCGGCCGCCGACAGCGGCCTGCGCGGTCCCGAACCCGGCCATCACCGCATCAGCCGCCGCATCTCCGATCACGTGGAAGCCGGCCTGGACGCCGGCCACGGTGCAGGACTCAACATGCTCGGCGATCTGTTGCTCATCCAGGTAGCCCACACCACGAGTGCTGGGCACGTCGGTATAGGGACTGCGCAACCACGCAGTCCGGGAACCGAGCGACCCGTCACAGAACAGGTCACCGGCTAGCCCGTGCGCCCCGGTCGCGGCGAGCAACTCGCGAGCCTGCTGGGCTGTGCTGACCGCCTGGCCCCAGTACCCGACGACCTCGACACCGTGGTCGGCCGCCAGTAGGTCTGCAAGATCGTCGATCCCGGAGATGTCTGGCCCCGCACATTCGTGCACCACTGCAACACCGCGGCCGGCAGCCTGGTCCAGGAATGTGTGTTGGGCAGCTCGCCGCTGACCGCAGGTGATCGACTCTCGGGCAGCGCGGCGAACGTGATGATGCGCCTGCTGGGTCAGTGGCCTCTCGGCCGCCCAACCGGGGGAATCGACGGCCGCCGGGGCGCGATCCACCAATGCCGAGGTCACCGCAGCGCTGTGCCCGTCGATCCGGGACAGGTACACCGGTGCGTGGCCCGCTGCCCGGTCGAGTTCCGTACGGGTCGGTGCGCGGCCCTCCGGCCAACAGGTCTCATCCCAACCGTGTCCCCATAACACCATGCCCGGAACAGACCGTTGAGTCACTAGATCCAGGCACTGAGCAAGGCTGACGCAGCCGCGGAGATCGAGTCCCTTAGCGAGCAACCCGGCCGATGTGGCGTGCACGTGGGCATCCACGAAGGCGGGAGTAACCAGCGCCCCGTGCAGTCTGAGCACTTCATCCGCGTCCCGGAAGCGCTCCCGTCCGGTGATGTCGGCACCAGCCCACACCACCGTGTCATCCACGATGGCCAATGCGGTGGCTCCGGCAACCGCCGGGATATGCCCATCGAGCAGCAACGTGGAAGCCATGCCCGGCAGTATTCCGCTATCGATTCCGCTATCGCAGGGGCCGCGGCGCCGCTGGGCTGGGACCGGAGGTACGGGGACGGAGGCGGTCAGCGAAGCTCGCTGCGCGGCGAAGGGTGCTCAGGATCATCGACGACCTCGCCCTCGACCACGGCCCCCGGCGCGAATTGTGCTGGCGCGCGTCGTGACGCCGAGCGCAACATCCGCCGGCGGACCAGCGCCCGGATGGGTGGCAGGAGTAGCAGCAGGCCTAGCGCGTCAGACACGAAGCCCGGCAGCACGATTAGCACTCCAGCGGCGGCGATCAGCATGCCGTCGACTAATTCCTGGTGTGGGGGTCTGCGCGAGCGGATCGCTTCGATGAAAGCCGTCAACGTGCGGGTGCCCTCCCGCCGTAGCAGGAGCGCCCCGATCAGTGAGGACAAGATCAGCAGCCCGATCGTGGCCAGGATCCCGATCGCGTGTCCCACCGCGACCAGCACCGACAACTCGATGACAGTGGCAGCGAGCAAGATCAGCAAGATCGGCATCGCACGGGCTCCCGACGCTGTGTGGCTGCGGCGCGATACCCGCGCCTCCGCGTCACCAACGAACGACGCGTCAACTTCGCTCCCGACATGGCGACATATCGGGGTTCTCGGTTGTCTATTAATCCGATATGTCGCCATGCCGGGTGGGGTTGCGGGGGCTCAGTAGGTTGTCGAGTCCGCGTGGTGAAATCCAGATGAACCAACTGGACAGGGGGCCTTGTGCCCCGGATCACAGCACCCCTATGGTGATGTGACTCGCGTGCATGACCAACCAGGGTCGGGAGGTGTGCGGCGTGTCCGGGGCACCAGCCAGGACCGCCACCGCCGCAGAATTGTTCGAGCGGCGGGTACTACCCCTATATCATCTGGCTGACCAAGCTTCGAAGATCGCCGCTGCCTGCCATGCGATGGCGGTACGGTTCCATCAAGGGGGCACCCTGGTGGTCTTCGGTAACGGCACAGCCAGCACCGATGCCCAGCACGTGGCCGTAGAGTTCGTCCATCCGGTGATCATGGGCAAGCGCGCGCTGCCGGCTATCTCGCTGACTGCGGACATCGCGACGGTGACCGGCGTCGCCGGCGAGGAAGGCTTCGACGAGGTCTTTGCTCACCAACTGCGCCATCTGGCATCAGCACACGACATCGCGCTGGGTGTCTCTCCCGACGGCAACTGCACCAATGTGTTACGCGGGTTGGCCGTGGCCGCCGAGTTGGACATGCTCACGATCGGCCTCGTCGGTAGCGACGGTGGGCGCATCGCATCCTTGTCGGCCGCCGACCACGTCGTGGTAGCCCGCTCGGAAGATCCTCGCGTGATCAAAGAGGTGCACGTGACGGCGTACCACGTGCTGTGGGAGCTGGTCCACGTGTTCTTCCAACATCCGGACCTACTTGAGCCGAGGGCCGTCGCATGACCATTCCCGAATGCCATGGCGATGTGTGCATCACCTGCTCGGACCAAGCTGTCGCAGTCCGCGTTGTCGAGCTACTGCCCAACGACTTGGCGATGGTGGATACCGGATCAACCATCGAGGAAGTAAGCGTCGCGTTCGTGTCAGCGAAGGTCGGAGACGAAATCCTCGTTCATGCCAAGGAGGCGATCGCGCTTATCGGGGGCCCGGGATGAGGCCGGCACCCAACAGGCGGGGCAGCACGGAACCCACGGCCCGGTCATTGTCCGACGACCAGTCCCGTTCGGATGACTTGGCGACCCTGTACCCATTCTTGTACGCACATCCTCAAGACGTCGGCCAAGCCAGCTCCGTGGCAGGAAATCTGGAGACGGTCTTGGCCGAGGTGCGCCGTTCCACCGTGGAAAAGGTGCACGAGATTGTCGCGTTGCGGCGAGAGGTGCTGGCTCGGGAAAGTCAGCGGCTGGCCGCATGCGCTTCAGCAATGGCGGAGTCGTTCGCCAACGGCGGCCGGTTGTTCGCCATCGGCAACGGGGGAAGCTGTACTGACGCAGCCGACCTCGCGAGCCTGTTTTTGCATCCGGGTTCGGGACGGCGGGCATTGCCCGCCTTCGCGCTCACCGGTGATATCGCGGTCTTGACGGCGCTGTCGAATGACGTCTCATTTGACGTCGTCTTCGCCCGGCAGATCGCAGCGTTCGGGCGGCGCGGTGACGTCGTCGTCGGGCTATCCACTTCAGGCAACTCCACCAATCTCGTGCGCGCCTTCGAGGAGGCGGGCAGGCGTGGCCTGCTCACCGTCGGTCTGGCGGGCTACGAGGGTGGGGCGATGGCTGAGCTGGGCAGCATCGACCACCTGTTCGTGGTGCCTTCTGCTTCCGTGCACCGGATTCAGGAGGCTCAAACCACGATTTACCACACGCTGTGGGAGCTCACGCTCAACGAGCTGACCACCGGAAGGCGAGATCCGGCACGATTAGGAGCGACGTGAGGTCGCTCGTGGAGTAGGGGATCATGTCTGAAGAGAGCCCAATTCATATCCTCTGGATCAACTGCGGACTGTCCTGCGATGGAGACTCGGTTGCGCTGACAGCTGCAACGCAACCGAGCATTGAAGAGATTGCGCTGGGAGCACTTCCCGGCCTGCCCAAGATCGCAGTGCACTGGCCCCTGATCGATTTCGAATGCGGCCCGGAACAAGGTGCCGACAACTTCATCGAGTGGTTCTGGAAAGCTGACCGGGGCGAGTTGGAACCCTTCGTTCTCGTCCTGGAAGGCTCCGTCCCGAACGAGTCAATCAACGGCGAGGGTTACTTCACCGGTTTCGGAAGGCACCCGGACACCAACCAGCCGATCACCATCAATGAATGGATCGATCGGTTGGCACCCAAGGCGACGATCGTGCTTGCCGTCGGCACCTGCGCCACTTACGGCGGCATCCACGGTATGTCGGGTAACCCGACCGGTGCCATGGGGGTGCCTGACTACCTCGGCTGGGACTGGAAGTCCAAGGCTGGAATCCCGATCGTCTGCGTCCCCGGTTGCCCGGTCCACCCGGACAACCTGTCGGAGACGATTCTGTACCTGCTATACCAGGCCGCCGGTGCCGCGCCGATGATCCCATTGGACGAGCACCTGCGCCCGCAGTGGCTATACGGCAAGACCGTGCACGAGGGTTGTGACCGCGCCGGCTACTACGAGCAGGGCGAGTTCGCCAAGACCTACGACTCACCGAAGTGCTTGGTGAAGATCGGCTGCTGGGGCCCGGTGGTGAAGTGCAATGTGCCCAAGCGAGGCTGGATCAACGGTGTGGGTGGCTGCCCGAACGTGGGTGGTATCTGCATCGGCTGCACCATGCCCGGATTCCCGGACAAGTTCATGCCGTTCATGGACGCACCTCCGGGCTCTCTGGTGTCAGGGACCGCGAGCCTGGCCTACGGCTCAGTCATCCGGTCGCTGCGCAACATCACGCTGAAGAAGACCGACAGCGAGCCCAAGTGGCGTAAGAAGGGCAACCAGCTCTTGACCGGCTACAAGCCGTCCTGGTGATCGCCGACCGGCTGGAGAAAGGCATCTAGACGATGACAACCACAGCAAGGCACAGCTCCACCACAGGCCAACTCACCGAGATGGTCTGGGATCCAGTCACCCGGATCGTCGGTAGCCTTGGCATCTACACCAAGATTGACTTCGCGAACAAGCGAGTCGCTGAGTGCCACAGCTCGTCCTCGGTGTTCCGTGGCTACTCCATCTTCATGAAGGGCAAGGACCCTCGCGACGCCCACTTCATCACCAGTCGCATCTGTGGTATCTGCGGGGACAACCACGCCACCTGTTCGGTTTACAACCAGAACATGGCTTACGGTGTCGTCCCGCCACACCTCGGCGAGTGGTGCATCAACCTGGGTGAAGCAGCCGAGTACATGTTCGACCACAACATCTTCCAGGAGAACCTGGTTGGGGTCGACTACTGCGAGAAGATGGTCGCCGAGACCAACCCCGGCGTGCTTGATCAGGCCAACCGCACTGCGGCGCCGAACGAAGAGGCTCACGGATACAAGACCATCGGCGACATCATGCGGGCGCTCAACCCGCTGGCGGGTGAGTTCTACCGTGAGGCACTGCAGGTCTCCCGCTACACGCGTGAGATGTTCTGCCTCATGGAGGGTCGCCACGTGCACCCCTCCACGCTGTACCCGGGTGGTATCGGCTGTGTGGCCACCCACCAGCTGTTCACCGATTACTACACCCGCCTCATGCGGTACGTGGAATTCATGAAGCGGGTCGTGCCGCTGCACGAAGACCTGTTCACCTTCTTCTACGACGCCCTGCCTGGTTACGAAGAAGTTGGTCGGCGCCGGGTGCTACTGGGTTGCTGGGGCGCTCAGAACGACCCGGAGCACTGCGACTTCAACTACCGCAACATGACCAACTGGGGTCGCAAGATGTTCGTCACCCCCGGTGTGGTGGTGGACGGAAAGCTGGTCACCAACGACCTGGTGAAGATCAACCTCGGGTTGCGGATCCTGCTCGGCCACTCCTACTACGAGGACTGGGAGGGCCAGGAGATCTTCGTCGATCGGGACCCGCTGGGTAACCCGGTGGACCGGAGGCACCCGTGGAACCAGCACACCATCCCGCGGCCGCAAAAGCGTGACTTCAATGGCCCGTACAGCTGGACCATGTCGCCACGGTGGTTCGACGGCACGGACCACCTTGCCCTCGACACCGGTGGTGGGCCGCTGGCCCGGTTGTGGCCGACGGCACTGTCCGGCCTGGTGGACACGGGCACGGTCAAGGCCACCGGCAAGAGCATCATCGTCAACCTGCCAAGGACGATGACGAAGCCGGAGGTCTCCTTCGAGTGGAAGATCCCGTACGACAAGCAGGGTAAGCCGCTGTCGAACGCGATCGAACGCAACCGGGCGCGCAGCTTCTTCCAGGCCTACCAGGCCGCGATGGCGCTGCACTTCGTGGAGAAGGCCCTGGCCGAGGTCCGTGCTGGTCGCACCAAGACCTGGGAGCCGTTCAAGGTGCCCAAGGAAGCGATCAGCTGCGGGTGGACCGAGGCGGTCCGCGGTGTGCTGTCGCACCACATGGTGATCCGGGACGGGAAGATCGCCAACTACCACCCGTACCCACCCACTCCGTGGAACGGCAGCGTCCGCGACATCTACGGGACACCGGGCCCCTACGAAGACGCCGTGCAGAACACGCCGATCTTCGAGGAGAACCCCCCGGAGAACTTCAAGGGCATCGACATCATGCGGGCCGTACGCAGCTTCGACCCGTGCCTGCCCTGCGGTGTGCACATGTACCTCGGAAATGGCAAGGAGATGCAACGCCTGCACACGCCACACTCATTCACGACTGGTGGCTGAGTCGTGCCTGTTAGCAACACAACGGATATCCAGGCGGTAGGGGAAAGGGTCGAGGCGCTACTCGCTGAGTTCGCCTCGGTCCCCGACCCCGAGATCGCCGGGCGAGCCGAGGAGCTAGTTGGTCTGCTCGTCGACTTCTACGGTGCAGGCCTGGCCCGCATCATGGAACTACTCGACGAGCGGGCCGCCGCTCCACTGCTCGCTGACAAGGCAGTGGCCGGCCTGCTGGTGCTGCACGACCTGCACCCGCAGAGCACCGAGGAACGCGTTCTCGCTGCCCTCGATCGGGTTCGGCCCTACCTCGGATCGCACGCTGGCGACGTCGAGTACCTCGGGCTCGACGACGACGGCACGGTGCGGTTGCGGTTGGCGGGCAGCTGTGACGGCTGCCCGTCCTCCGCGCTCACCGTGAAGATGGCTATCGAGAAAGGAATCGAAGACGTTGCCCCCGAGGTCACTAAGGTAGAGGTAGAGGGGATGGTGCCCGAATCGGCTTCGGGCCTGTCCGCGCCCGAGGGGCGCACCCTGTTGCCACTGGCCCAGGTGAGCAAGCAGCCAGAGGCACCTGCGTCGACCTGGGTGGAAATCGACGGGATCGAGAACCTCGGTCAAGGCCAGGTGGTTCCCAAACTGGTCGCCGACACGGCCGCGGTGGTGTGCAACGTGGCCGGCAGTCTGTACGCCTACACCGACCGCTGCCCAGCCTGCGGCTCCGGACTGGCCGGTGGGAAACTCTCGGGCGCTTTGTTGACCTGTCCCGGCTGCACGCAACGTTATGACGTGGTCAGGGCTGGTCGTGGCTGGAGCGACGTCAGCCAGGCGTCATCGACAGCGGAAGCACACCTGGACCCGCTGCCACTTCTCACCGAGAACGGCGGGGTCCGGATCGCGGTTCCCGCTCAGGCGGTGTCATGAAGGGGGGCCTGCGGCGCTTCGTTGGAAGCGCCGCTTCCCCACCGCAATCTGCTCCGAACGAACAACAGGGCGAACGGTGCGAGATGTGCGCCGTACCGATCGATGACTGGCACGGACATGTGGTCGATATCGAGCACCGCGGTCTGATGTGCACGTGCCGTCCCTGCGCCCTGTTGTTCACCCAGCAAGGCGCTGGCGGGGGGCGGTACAAAGCGGTTCCCGAAAATTACCGTTACGCCGCCAAGGTGCCGCTCGCCGAGGCAACATGGGACTCGATGGAGATCCCGGTGGCGACGGCGTTCTTTTTCCAAAACAGCGCGCTGGATCGTACCGTCGCGTTCTACCCGAGTCCAGCGGGAGCCACTGAATCGCTGCTGTCCCTAGAAGCCTGGACCGACCTGCTCGCCGCGATTCCAGAATTCGCTGACCTGCAGCCCGATGTCGAGGCGCTGTTGGTGTATAAGGGAGAGAGCGGCTTCGAGTTTTTCGCGGTCCCGATCGACGCTTGCTACCAACTGGTCGGTCTGGTTCGCATGCATTGGCAGGGTTTCGACGGCGGAGAGCAGGCTTGGGCGGAGATCCACAAATTCTTCGCCGGTCTGCGGGAGCGCAGCGAACAGGTGGCGGTCACCAATGACTGAACTGTCTTTCACCTGCCTTGATGTGCAGCCCGAACGCTACGCCGCGGCTCCGACGCTGCTGTTCCGGCTGAAGATCTCTGCGGCAACCGAGGATAAGGTGCGAGCCATCGCCTTGCGGTGTCAGATTAGAGTCGAGCCAGGCCGGCGCGGTTATAAGGAACAAGAAGGCGAGCGACTACTCGAGCTGTTCGGTGGGCGCGAACGCTGGGGCGATTCGCTCAAGCCGTTCCAATTCGCCAACACGTCGACGACGGTCCCCAGCTTTACCGGCAGCACCGAAGTCAACATTTCCGTGCCATGCAGTTACGACATGGAGGTCACCACAGGCCGATATTTCCATGCCCTTGAGGACGGGGAGGTCCCGTTCATCCTGCTGTTCAGCGGAACCATCTTCGGGGACGGCAAGGACGGCATGTGGATTGAGCAAGTGCCCTGGCACTGCGAGTGCCGGTACCGGATGCCGGTCGAACGATGGCGCGAGATGATGGATATTCACTTCCCGAATAGTGGGTGGCTGCGGCTGCGTCGCGACACCATCAACGCACTCGCCGAGTTTCGGGCCGCACGTGCCATACCTACCTGGGATGACGCTGTCATCGCCGTGCTGGAGGCGGCCCGGGAACGCACTGCGGAGGGCAAATCATGACAGCCCCGATGGACGTCGCACGCCAGATCGCCGACGCCGTCCTCTACGAGGGCTACCTGCTCTATCCCTACCGGGCGTCGGCACGTAAGAACCAAGTCCGGTGGCAATGGGGAGTGCTGGTGCCACCCGCCTACGCCTCCGCAGGGCACGGCGAGCATGCCGCCTCTCACAGCGAATGCTTGCTGGAGCCCGGCACCGACCCGGTACTGCATCTGCGCCTGCGATTCCTGCAGCTCCAGCACCGCAGCGGTGGAGACGGACTAGTGCCCGAGTTCGATGAGGCTGTCGAACACGAGGTCGACGCAGTACTGCCGGTATCGGAGCTGGTGGACACCAAGCAGGTGGTTCCGGTCACGATTCCCGGTGGCACGGAGACCACCGACGGCATCACCCGGGAGCGCTGGCCGCTACACGGCGAGGTCCGGGTGTCTGCGCAGGTGCTGGAAGGCCCTTACGGGGTCATGAAGGTCACGGTCGAACTGGTCAATACCGCGCAGTGGGATGATCCGCAGGCAAGCCGGAACCTGGCCCTACGCCACTCGTTGATCGCTGCCCATATCGTGCTCGCCGTCACCGACGGTGAGTTCATCTCCCTGCTCGATCCTCCAGAGTGGGCGAAACCGGCTGTGGAGAGCTGCCGCAATGAACGGATCTGGCCGGTGATGGTCGGCGAAGCGGGCAGCCGGGATGCGTTGCTGATCTCGCCGATCATCCTCTACGACTACCCGCAGATCGCGCCGGAGAGTGCCGGCGAGTTGTACGACGGCACCGAGATCGACGAGATCCTCACGCTGCGCACCATGACCCTCACCGATGAGGAGAAGGCCGAAGCACGGGCTACCGACGAGCGAGCCCGCAAGCTGATGGATCGCGTCGACTCAATGCCCCCCGAGATGCTCGACAAGCTGCATGGCGCGATCCGGTATCTCGGAGAGACCCCGGGAACCCGCAAAGAGCCGGATCCTGTGGAGACGATCACCACGCCGGGTACCCCGTGGTGGGACCCCGGCGCGGATGCCTCGGTAAACCCCGACACCGACAGTGTCACGATCGCCGGGATCGAGGTGGCTAAGGGAAGCAAGGTTCTGCTCAAGCCAGGATCGCGGCGGGCCGATGCGCAGGACATGTTCCTCGAAGGGCGCACGGCCACCGTCGAAGCAGTATTGCTCGACGTCGATGGCAATACTCACGTGGCGGTCACCATTGACGATGATCCAGGCGCGGAGATCTCGTCCGCGCACGGACGGTTCCGCTACTTCGACCCGGAGGAGCTCAGGCCGCTCGGAGCCCAGTCATGACCGCAACCGTGACCACCATGGTGGCGGGCATCGGCAATATCTTTCTCAGCGATGACGCGTTCGGTTGCGAGCTGGCCCGCCGCCTGACCGCCGAGACGCTGCCCGACGGCGTGCGGGTGGCTGACTACGGGATCCGTGGCATGCACCTGGCCTACGATCTCCTCGATATGGCCCCGGCCACCACGATCCTGCTCGACGCTGTATCCCGCGGCGGCGAGCCTGGAACGCTTTATGTGCTCGAGATCGGCCACGGTGACGTGCCCGGCATCGAGCCCTCGGCTGTCGACGCGCACGGGATGACTCCGGACGCGGTACTCGCGTTGCTGGAAAACCTCGGCGGCAACGCGGGACGGATCCTATTGGTCGGTTGTGAACCGGCCAGCACCGAGGATGGTATCGGGTTATCCACAACCGTCGCCGCAGCTGTCGACAGGGCTGTCGGGGTGGTTTTGGATCTGCTCACCGACAAGGAAGGAAGTGAACCGAATGTTCCGTCTGGTGCGTCGGCTGGTCTTCTGGGGATCAGTGATCGGCCTGGCCAGCGTAGCGGTACAGGTCTCTAAGGACGTGGCTCGCTACAAGCAGATCAGCGAGATGTAACCAACTCCCACCACGGAGGTAATAGCTCATGTGCCTCGGCATCCCGGGCGAGGTGATCGAAATCCTGCCCGATCAGCCTGATCTGGCCAAGGTCGACGTCAGCGGGGTCAAGCGAGCGATCAATATCGGTCTGTTGACCGATGACCCGCCCGTTCCCGGCGATTGGGTTTTGATTCACGTCGGATTCGCGCTATCCAAGATCGATGAGCAAGAGGCCAAGGCAGCGATGGACTTCCTGATAGGCATCGGTCAGGCCTACGAGGATGAGATCGCCGCTCTGCTCGAATCGCGGATTGACGAAAGGCAGTGAGCACTATGCGATTCGTCGATGAATACCGGGATGCCGAAAAAGCTCGGGCGCTCGCCGCTAAGATCGCGGCGCTGTGCGAGCCGGGTCGACATTACAAGTTCATGGAAGTCTGTGGTGGGCACACGCACACCATTTACAAGCACGGGCTGGAGGACTACCTTCCGGAGTCCATCAGCCTGGTGCATGGGCCAGGCTGCCCAGTGTGCGTTCTTCCGATGGGTCGAGTGGACGACGCGATCGCGCTGGCTGAGCAGCCAGATGTGATCATGACATCCTTCGGCGACATGATGCGGGTGCCCGGCGGGCGCGGATCGTTCTTCGACTCCTCGGCCGCCGGCACCGATATCCGGATGGTCTATTCTCCGCTGGACGCGCTGAAGGTCGCCCGGCAGAATCCGGATAAGCATGTGATCTTTATGGCGATCGGTATGGAAACTACCACGCCGTCTACCGCGATGACCGTGCTAAGGGCGGCAGCGGAGGGTATCGAGAATTTCTCGATCTTTTGCAACCACGTCATGATCGTCCCGGCGATCAAGGCCATCCTGGATTCCCCCGACCTGCGATTGGACGGGTTTATCGGTCCCGGCCATGTCTCCACCATCATCGGCTGCCGGCCGTATGAGTACATCCCAGCGGAGTACGGCAAGCCGATCGTGACGGCGGGGTTCGAGCCGCTGGACATCCTGCAGTCGGTCTACATGCTGCTGCAGCAGCTGGCTGAGGGCCGCTGCGAAGTGGAGAACCAGTATTCCCGGGTGGTGCCATGGGATGGAAACACGGTGGCGCTGCGGGCGGTGGCCGAGGTGATGGAGCTGCGTCCGTACTTCGAGTGGCGCGGCCTGGGCTTCATCTCCCATTCCGCGCTGCAGGTCCGGGAAAAGTATGCGGCCTTTGACGCCGAGCGGCGTTTCACCTTGCCCGGGGTGCGAGTTGCCGACCCGAAGGCCTGCCAATGCGGCGAGGTGCTCAAGGGTGTGCTCAAGCCGTGGGAATGCAAGGTGTTCGGCACCGCCTGCACGCCTGAGATGCCGATCGGCACCTGCATGGTCTCCTCAGAGGGCGCCTGCGCGGCGTACTACAACTTCGGTCGGTTCAGCCGCCAGCGGATCCAGGAAGTCAGTATTGAAAGCAGCAGGGCATGACCCACCAGGACACCAGCCAGCAGCAGGTTAACTGGGCGCAAGCGGCCGTCGCCGGGCACGCCAGTGCCAAACACGACGAGGATGCCGGTTTCCCCACGCATCAACCCGGAACTGAGCACGGCGGGCGAGAGCAGTTGGTGCTGGAACGCATCGAACGTGCCCGCCGGGCGCGTCCTCGGGTGCGGGAAAAGCTCATCACCCTCGCGCACGGTGCCGGCGGTAAGGCCACCCAATCGCTGATCGAGGCAATCTTCCTCGACGCCTTCCGCAATCCGTTACTAGCGCCATTGGAAGACGCCGCGACACTGACCGCCGGTGATTCCCGGCTTGCCTTTACCACGGATTCCTACGTGGTGTCTCCGTTGTTCTTCCCGGGAGGCAACATCGGAGACCTCGCGGTCAACGGCACGGTCAACGACCTGGCCGTCTCCGGGGCCTGCCCGGCCCATCTGTCGGCCGGGTTCATCTTGGAGGAGGGATTCCCGGTTGAGGATCTGCGGCGGATCGTTGAGTCGATGGCCGCGGCTGCGGCCGCAGCTGGAGTGTCCATCGTCACCGGTGACACCAAGGTTGTGCAGCGAGGCAAAGCAGACGGGTGTTACATCAACACCGCCGGAGTCGGATTGATCCCTGGGGGCTTGACACTGGGTGTGTCCACAGCTCGCCCGGGCGATGTCGTGATCGTGTCCGGACCGGTAGGCGACCACGGCATCACCGTGATGCTGGAGCGCGGGGAGCTGGACCTTGACGCTGAGCTGGTCTCCGACACCGCACCGGTGCACGAGCTGGTCCGGGGACTGCTTGACGCAGTAGGTCCGGATGTCCGGGCAATGCGCGATGCCACCCGGGGTGGGGTTGCCACGATCCTCAACGAAGTCGCCACCGCCGCCGGGGTGGCCGTGGTGGTCGATGAGGACTCGGTTCCCGTGCGCCCGGAAGTCCGCGGAGCGTGCGAAATCCTGGGCATCGACCCGCTTTACGTCGCCTGCGAGGGACGCATTGTGGCGATCGTCGATCCAGGCGCAGCAGATGCCGCGGTGGCGGCGCTGCAGGGCCATCCTCTCGGTGCCTCAGCAACAGCGGTGGGACGCATCGTTGAGGATCCGCCCGGACTAGTCATGCTCAAGACCGGTTTCGGTGGCACTCGAATTATTGATCTACTTGTCGGCGATCCGTTGCCCCGGATTTGCTGACCACTTTGCCGGGAGGTCCGCTGAATCGAACTGAGTTGATTGCCGAGATCGTGGCCGACTGGCCCGAGCCCGGTGAGGTTGTGTACATCGAACGTCGGGGCGAAAACTACGCGCTGAAGCGAACCGGCGGCGATGGTGTGCTGCCCATCCCGTCGCCGGATGAATCGCTTCCTGATGCCTGGATTTACTACGGCGGGTGGCAGGAATACCACCGCAACGACCTGTCAGCATTCTTCGATGACCTGTTCGCCGAGATGGACGCGGCGGCAGGGGGACATGACCGTTGCCGGTGGTCGCCGGATGACCCTTGGCCGCACGCCCACTAGGTGGGCCTGCTGGTAAACCATCGGGATGGCGCACTTCGGCGGTCGTGGATGTGCTGCGCGCCGGTAGGGTCGGAAAGCATTAAGATTTACACAGCGTGCCCGAGGTTACGGGCCACAACTGGGCATTGAGTCGAGGGCGAGATGGTTTACCGCCTCCACACGTCCGATCGGACGGCATTCAAGCGTTGCCGCCGGGAATGGGATTTCAGCTCGGCCAACCGGCAAAACCTCGAACCTACTACTGCCCAGCCCGGCTCGATTGATCTCGAGAAGGCACTGCGCGATGCGCTCGCCGTGTACTACTTCCCTGGAATGTGGGAATGGGACCGGACCATCGTGCGGCCGCTGGTACACCAGGCGTTGGACCGCTCGGTACGCGGCCAGTCTGAGCACGCTGCTGACGATACGTCGTTGCAGGAGTTGCTGGACCGGGGTCATGCACTGCTCGACGCCTACGCCGCGTGGGCTCCAACCGTGGATCAGTTCACCCCCATTCGCGTGGACACTGACTTCGAGGTGAACATCCCGGACCCGGCGCAGCCTGGCGGCAACCTACTGACTCCCACCGGTGACGAAGTCAGGCTCAGCGGTCGGGTCGACCTGCTGGCCATAGACTCCGATGACGCCTATTGGGTGGTTCAGCATCGGCTGGTCACTGATGTTTGGGCCGATCACGATGTACTCCAACTCGACGAAACGACTATTGCCTGGGCCTGGGCATGGCCCCAGTTCTATCTGGGTATGCAAATCGCGGGCACGGTCTACAACGAGATCCGTGCAGACGCCGGAGAACTGAGCACCCCGGTCCCGGTGCCGCAAGGGCGCCCGCACGTGGGCCATCGCCGGATGTATGCCCGCAGCGGCACGGTTTCTGGCGAACGGTTGCATGCCGAGGGCACCGAATCTTTCCGGCGCACCCGGATTCGGCGCAGCGAGGCCGAACTCGCGGCAGCCGGCGCGGACCTGGCCGCCGAGGTCGTTGCCGCCACGGATCCTGATCTTCAGATCTATCCGAGCCCAGCGCCAGAGGTGTGCTCCCGCTGCTCGTATCGCACTCCCTGCCTGATCGTGAACCAGGGTCAGGATCCGACCGCTGAGCTGTCCACGTCTTACCGGCAGCGGCCTCTGGAGGCCGTCCAGGAGGGCCGGCTCGGCGGTGTGACCTGGTCGATGAACCGGGGCGCCGCTCCACCCCCCTGGGCCCGCAATTCCTGACTCCTACCGCACGCCCACCCGCAAACAGCAGTCTGGATGCAGACTGCTGTTTTCCGGGGCCCGATTACCGCGTTCTGCATCCAGACTGCGCGGTTGCGGCGGCGACGGCGACCTGGCCGAGGCTGATACCGGCGTCGTTGGGAGGCACGCGGGAATGGGTGAGGACGCGGAAACCCACGTTCTCCAGGGCGGCCACGGTGCGCTCGAGCAGCAGCACGTTCTGGAAGACTCCGCCGGACAGCGCGGCGACATCGATGCCTGTGATATCTCGCAGCATCAGGCAGACCCGCACGATGGTATCGGCGAGACCGTGGTGAAACCGGGTGGCGATCGCCTCCGGGGTTACGCCCGCTCGGAGGTCGGCCACCACGGCCTGCACCAGATCTACGCCGTGTACCTGCAGCGGGGCGCCCTCGGTGATGGAGGCGGAATAGCTACCGAGCTCCGTGAGGTCGGCTCGCTGTTCGAGCTCCACTGCGGCCTGGCCCTCGTAATTGATCGAGTCGCGGATCCCCAGGATCGCGGCGACCGCATCGAACAGGCGTCCGGCACTGGACGTCATCGGGGAGTTCACCCCCCGGGAAGCCATCGCCAGTACCGCATCCCAGTGTTTAGCGTTGCGCTGGATGAGGTCTTGCGGCGCGTCGGAACCGAGGTAGGAAGCCGCCATCCGCCAGGGTTGCCGGATAGCTGCGGTGCCACCGGGTAGCGGGACCGGAACGAGATGCGCCATGCGCTGGAATCTTGTGAGGTCAGTCAGTAAGAATTCGCCACCCCACAAGGTGCCATCGCTGCCATAGCCCGTTCCGTCAAAAGCGACTCCTAGCACCGGGCCAACCTCCCGGTTATCAGCCAGGCAGGAGGCGATATGCGCGTGGTGGTGCTGCACGCCCACCAGCTCCACATCAGCCAGGTCCACAGCGTATTTGGTGGACAGGTACTCCGGGTGCAGGTCGTGCGCCACTATTTCCGGCGTGATATCGAAAAGACGACGGAAATGCTCTACGCCCTCGGTGAACGAACGCAGCGTCTCATAGTTCTCCAGATCACCGATGTGGTGGGAGATAAAGGCGTGCCGGCCGCGAGCCAGGCAAAAAGTACTCTTCAGTTCGGCGCCGCAGCCCAGAATCGGGCAAGGCACCGGTTGCGCGAGAGTCAGCGGCTCGGGGGCGTAGCCGCGGGACCGGCGCACAGGCAGTTCGGCACCGCGGAATACCCGCACCACTGAGTCGTCGGTTCGCATGTGGATCGCCCGGTTATGAGTCAGGTAAGCGTCCGCGATCCCGGTCAACCGCTGGCGGGCATCGTCATCCTGGTAGGCGATCGGCTCGTCGGAGATGTTGCCGCTGGTGAGCACGATCGGCGCGGCGGTATCGCGCAGCAGCAGGTGGTGCAGTGGGGTGTAGGGCAACATCAGGCCCAGATTGCGGTTGCCAGGTGCGACGGCGGGCGCCACGGGCGCGTCGGGGCGTTTGGTCAGCAACACCACCGGCCGCCGCCGCCCGGACAGCACCTGCTCCCCCACCGGATCGATCTCGCAAAGTTGCCGTGCAGCATCCAGATCGGCCACCATCACCGCAAATGGCTTGTCTTCGCGGTGCTTGCGCGCCCGCAACTCAGCGGTCGCGACCGCATCGGCGGCCAGCGCCGCGACGTGGAAGCCGCCAAGCCCCTTGACCGCCAGCACCACTCCAGCCCTCAGCAGTTCCGCGGCCGCGGCGATTGGCTCACCGGGCAACTCAGCACCATTGGCGTCGATCAGCCGCAGCCGGGGCCCGCAAGCCGGGCAACACACCGGCTGGGCATGAAAGCGCCGGTCGGCGGGATCGTGGTATTCACGGGAGCAGGCCTGGCACATCTCGAACGGGGCCATCGTCGTGAACAGCCGGTCATAGGGCACGTCGCGCACAATCGTGAATCGCGGACCGCAATTGGTGCAGTTGGTAAAGGGGTACTCGAAGCGGCGGTCGGCTGGATCGGCCATCTCGCGCAGGCAATCCGCGCAGGTAGCGGTATCTGCAGAGATCAAGGTATCGCGCCGCCCAGCGGCGTGGCTGGACACAATGTGAAAACCCGGCTCCCCGGTCGGAGCCAGGAGATGGGTCCGCACCTGCTCGATGACCGCCAGCGGTGGCGCCTGCGCTGGCAACGTGGCGAGAAACTCGCTCACGGCCTGCTCGGCTCCCTCGATCTCCATGAACACGCCGGCCGTGTCGTTGCCGACCCGGCCGGATAGCCCAAAACGGTGCGCAAGGCCGTGAACGTACGGGCGGAACCCCACGCCTTGCACGACGCCTTCGACCCGCACTCCAACTCGGATACTGTGCTGCACAGAAGGATTCTCCCGCCCTTGACAAGATCCCCGCACGGGGACTGGACTGGGTGCACGACCGAGGAGGGGTGCACTTGCACGAAATGGCGATCACGCAGAGCGTGGTCCATGCGGTGTGCGATCGAATGGGTGATGCACAGATACGCCGAATCTGTCTGGAGATCGGCACGCTGTCTGGTGTAGTAGCTGATTCGGTCCGGTTCTGCTTCGATCTTATTACCGAGGGCACCCCGCTCGAAGGAGCGTCATTGGAGATAATCCAACCCACGGGAAGAGCACGGTGCCGGGACTGCGGCGCAGAATTCGCGCTCAATGATCTGCTGGTTCTGTGCGAGTGCGGTAGTGCAAACCGCGAACTCCTCGCGGGAGAAGAACTCAAAATCCGGGAAGTTGAGGTAATGGCCTGATGTGCGCAACGTGTGGCTGCTCCGGCGAGACCATCCTTGAACCTCATGAGCATGACCACGAGCACCAACACGAACACGGCCACGGGCACTCGCACACCCGGACCGTCACCCTCGAGCAGGCCGTGCTGGCCCGCAATGACGCACTTGCCGAGCTCAACCGCAAGTGGTTGGCCGAACGCAGCATCCTTGCCGTGAACTTGATGAGCTCACCTGGAGCAGGCAAGACCACGTTGCTCGAGCGCACCATTCGAGAATTGGGCTCCGAACTGCGGGTGTCTGTCGTGGAAGGCGATCAGGAAACGGTTCTCGACGCCGATCGGATCCGCGCCACCGGCGCCCCGGCAGTCCAGATCAACACCGGGTCGGGATGCCATCTGGACGCGAAGATGCTTGCCGGTGGGTTGCAGACCCTAGACCCCCCGGAAGGCTCAGTGGTCTTGATCGAGAACGTAGGAAACTTGGTCTGCCCGGCTTTGTTCGACCTGGGGGAACAGGCCCGTGTCGTGATCACGTCAGTCACTGAGGGTGCCGAGAAACCGCGGAAGTATCCGCAGATGTTCCGCGCCGCTGACTTGGTGCTGCTCAACAAAATCGACTTGTTGCCGTACGTGAGATTCGATATCGAGGATTTCCTGGACGGTGCTCGGCGGGCGAATCCGGGCGTCGAGGTCCTTCAGCTGTCCGCGACAACCGGCGACGGTGTCGCCGACTGGTACGGGTGGTTGCGCGTCCGTCTGCCTTGATCGGCACCACTAGGACGGCTACTGCTTGGGCATGAGCGCCCACAGGGCAAGGTAAACCACGAACTGTGGCCCCGGCAGTAGGCAAGAAAGCACGAACAGCAGCCTGACTATGTTGGCGTCCCAGCCGTAGCGTTGGGCTATGCCGGCGCACACCCCCGCGATCACTTTTCCGTCGCGCGGGCGGGTCAATGTCGTTGTGCTCATCGAAGCCTCCTGGAGGGGCGGGCAGTTCCCACTCTCGCCGCGCCGCGGTCGGCCCGGCGTCAGTGGGTACCCTGAATCTGACATCGGGGTCTCCCCGAGAAGGCTTAGTTGGCGCTTCAGCGCACGTTTCGGTTGATCGTCTGGGCGTGGGATCGGCGTCCAGTCATCCTTGACGTGGACGCCGAGCCCCAATCCCTAGACAGATGCCAGGTAGGGCTTGAGCAGGATTCCGAGTTGCAGGGTCAGCATCCGCATCCATGCTTGACCCACCTCGGCAGCCTCCGGCGGCTCAGGGAGTTTGCCAAAAACGTAATCACCGTCAGGTCCCGGAGAGACGGTGTTCAGAGCGGTCATGACTCTCATCTGCACCCAACCCATGAGTGCGATGGTCAAATCAGCCGGGATCACCACGTTGGGATGTGTCCCGCCGTCCTTGACATGGGCATCGGCCACTCGGGACATATATGAGTGGAAATTGCCATCCATCGGCTGGTTCGTAGTACGCGTCCACCACCCTTTTAGTGTCATCTTACGCTGCGCCAGATGCGAAGTGTCCTGAAAATATCCGGCAGATTCTGGGCGGGAAAGCAAATAATCGTATGCGAGAGTGACCACGCCTCCGGCCGCCGGTCCCAGTAGTGGGCCGGTCCTGCGCAGGATAGACGCCTCCTTGGGGCCGAACCCTGCGAAATCCGCGTATGGATGGAATTCGGCACTTTCATGCTTGCCTAAGGGACCGTCCGGTTCGGCGAGACTCGGCTCCAGCATGATCCCAAGCTGCAGCATGAACTGGTTCATCCAGGCGGCTCCGGCAGCCGAGACAGTGGCGACGTCACACGTCTCACCTAAGGCCGTAAGGATCTTTCCTTGCAGCCAAGCGGTGAGAGCCAGGACGAGTTGAGGCGGCAGCGCTATCTGCACTCCGGGAAAGGTCACCTCCTTTGATCCTACGTGACTGATCTGGCGAACAAAGCCTGCGAGGTCGCCATCAAATGGCTTAGCAATCGTCCTGTCAAGCCATTCCTTTATCAGCGGTTGTCTGATTGGTGGATCCGATCCGCCCATCAGTCGAGCCGATTCCGGACGGGTCATGAGGTAGTCGGAGATGGCCTCCGGGATGCGGTCGATCGTGGCCGCAATGGCTTGACCGGTCTCCTGGACGGCGACCACTTCGTACTCGCCAAATCCTGCAAACTCGGCGAGTGGAGCGAATTCTGGCGTGACCAATTGGTCGTAGTGTTCGACCTCGACAAGTTCTTCAGTCGGGTTCTGTGCGGTCATGATTATCCTTCCTCCCGGGCGGGGCCATCCAACACTGATAACGGTTGAAAATCTGGACACAGCCCAAGACCGGATGCCCCTCGCCGATATTCCTGACCCTAGCGCGGCAGTTGTTACGGCAAGGTTTAACCGGTGTGACCAATCATGAAATATCGTTAAAGCATAGTTGCTAAGTTCTCACTGTGTGAGTTAGGTAACTGTGATTCAGTCAACAGCGTTTCCCATGTTTTACTGGTCACCACCCAAGCTCTCCACGTTGCCCTATGCGTGGCTTCAGGGGCGTGCCAGCAGCGTTGCGTCAGTTCACCTGGCCACCGGTTGATGCGCGCGTGCAGCTGTTCGTGCAGGCTTTATTGCGGCCAGGGGCTCGATGCGCTGTGGGTCAGGGCTGGTTACACCGGCAGCACGGCTAGTTCACGCGGCCGGTGGTTAAGTCGTCGAGCACCGTAGTCCTCGACTACCACAATGTCCTCGATACGGGCTCCCCAACGCCCCGGAATGTAGATTCCTGGCTCGATGCTAAATGCCATACCTTGGTCGAGTACCAGGTCGTTGCCAGCCACGATGTAGGGCTGCTCATGCACCTCTAAACCGATTCCGTGGCCAGTGCGGTGAATGAACCGGTGGCCGTAACCGGCATCACGGATGGGGCTGCGCGCCGCGTCGTCGACGGATTGGGCAGTAATGCCCGGCGCCACTGCGGCGACTGCGGCTTGCTGCGCAGCCTGCAACAACGCATAGCAGTTGACGACCTCAGGGTAGGCCGGCTCGCCCATGCTGTACGTGCGAGTGCAGTCGGAGTAGTAGCCCTCCGGGGTCGGACCGCCGATGTCGACTACCACAAGGTCGCCAGGTTGGACCACGCGGTCAGAGACGTCGTGGTGCGGGCTGGCCCCGTTCGGCCCCGATCCGACGATGATGAATGCCGCCATCGTGTGTCCCTCCGCAACGATTGCGGCCGCCACATCAGCACCGACCTGCGCCTCAGTCCGCCCGACTCGCAGCCACTCCCCCATTCGTGCGTGCACCCGGTCGATGGCCTGGCCGGCGGCATCCAGCGCTGCGATCTCGGCTCTGTCTTTGCGCATCCGCAGCTGCGCCAACACCGTCGAGGCAAGTTCCTGCGCGCAATCAGGCAGCGCGGCGCGCAACCCCAGCACGTGCACCGCGGGCATTGCGTCTCCCACCGCTACCTGGGCAGCAGCCGATCCCGACTTCGGTAATACCGCAGCAACCAAGGCGTATGGATCATCGCCGTCGGTCCACTCGACGATCTCCACACCAAGCCCGAGCACGGGAGTGCCATCCAAGCCAGGTCGTTCCAGCGCCGGCACTACCAGTGCCGGATCGCCCTCGGCGGGCACTACCAGGCATGTCAGTCGCTCGTGGGACTCGCCGCCGATTCCTAGCAGGTAGCGCAGGTCCGGGCTGGGAGTCAGCAGCAGGGCGTCCAGGCCAGCGGCCGACGTTGCGTCGTGCGCTCGAGCTAGGCGGGCTGCAAAAGTTTCAAGGGGAGCAGGCACATCGCCAGCTTAAAACTGATCGCCAGCCTCAAGTTGAGCGATGCCGGCAGCTGGCAGGCTCTGCGGTCATGGATGCGCCCCTATTGCTGATCGATGCTGCAAGCCTGTATTTCAGGGCCTATTACGGTGTACCTGAGTCCATCACGGCGCCGGACGGCACGCCGGTCAACGCGGTACGAGGCTTCACCGACATGCTCGCCCGGCTGATCGAGCAGCGCCGCCCAAGTCGCCTGGTCGCCTGCCTGGACTTGGACTGGCGGCCGGCCTTCCGGGTCGCCGCGATCGCCTCGTACAAGGAGCACCGGGTCGCCAAGGAGGGCGGACCGAGTGCTCCCGACATCGAAGAGGTGCCGGACACATTGAGCCCTCAGGTGCCGCTGATCCTCGACGTGCTAGCGGCCGCGGGACTGGCCACCGCGGGCGCCGCAGGGTATGAGGCTGACGATGTGATCGGCACGCTGGCCGCCACCGAGCGGCGCGATCCGGTGGAAGTGGTCAGTGGCGACCGGGATCTGTTTCAAGTAGTGCGAAGTGAACCCACTCCGGTACGGGTTGTCTACGTCGGGCGAGGATTGTCCAAAGCCGAGACAATCAGTCCCGCTGAACTCGCCGGCCGGTACGGGCTGCCGGAATCCACAGCTGGGCCGGGCTATGCCGACCTCGCTGCGCTGCGCGGGGACCCGTCGGACGGGCTGCCCGGGGTGCCCGGTATCGGGGAGAAGACAGCGGCCACGCTGATCAGCCGGTTTGGCTCGGTAGAAGGCTTGCTTGCCGCGCTCGATGATCCTGAATCGGCGCTCGCTTCGGGAATGCGATCCAAGCTGCGCGGCGCCCGGGAATACCTAGAGCTGGCGCCCAGGGTCGTGCGGGTGGCCACGGACGCTCCTGTACAGCTCGACCGCGACGACACGCTACCCCACGCACCCGCTGATCCGGCGGCGCTCGCTGCACTCCAGCGCACCTGGGGCCTCGGCGCTCCGGTTGACCGTCTCGTCGCAGCGCTTCAGGGCTGCCGCTGACCTGAGTCCTCCACGACCAGATCGCTGGCCTTCTCACCGATCATCATGACAGTGATGTTCGGGTTGACGGTCGGCAGGAACGGCATGATCGATGCATCGGCGACACGTAATCCTGTCACGCCCTTGACCCGCAACCGCGGGTCAAGCACGGCCTGCGGATCGCTCGCGGCACCCATCCGCGCAGTGCCCGCGGGATGGTAGACGGTGTTGTGTGTCTTACCGAGGTAGTCGACGAGTTCATCGTCGGTGACCCTGGCCGGTCCCGGTGCCAGTTCGCGATGGATCCAGGGTTGCAACGCTGGTTGCGCGGCGATCCGGCGGGCCAGCCTGATACCGGCGAGCAGGACAGCGATGTCGTGGCCGCCGGAATCAGTGAGGTAGTGCGGGTCGACTTTGGGTCGGTCACGGAAGTCGCGTGAACGCAGCCGGACTGTTCCGCGGGAGCGCCCGCGGGTGACATTTGGTGTCAGGCAGAAGCCATTAGTTGTGGTTGGGTAGCCCCACCGTACGGTGTTCAGGTCGAACGGCACCGAGCCGTAGTGCATCATCAGATCGGGCCGGTCGAGTGCCGGATCGGTCCGCGCGAACAAGCCGATCTCCCACCACTGCGTGGAGCAGCTGACCATTGGTCGCGATGCTTCCCACATGACCAGCCCCTCGACATGGTCATCTAGATTCGACCCGACACCCGGGCTGTCCACCAGCACGTCGATGCCAACTTCACGCAGATGCCGAGCCGGCCCGATACCGGACAGCATGAGCAGCTTGGGCGTGTCGATGGCGCCAGCGGACAGAATCACCTCACGCCGCGCGTGGACATATCTGGTGTCGAATGTTGCCGAGTCCAGGTACAGCACTCCGGCTGCCTTCTTCGCGGCATCGAACACCACTCGCTTGGCGCAGGCGCCGGTCTGCACGGCAAGGTTGCGCCGCTGTCCCATGATCGCGTGCAGGTAGCTACGCGATGAGGACATGCGCAGGTTGTTCTCGTCAGCATTGATCTGGAAGAAGCCGGCCCCCTCGGTGACCGTGACTCCCGCGTTGAACCGCACCGTGGGCAAGCCGACCGCGGCGGCGGCGGCCAAGACCGCGACACCGCACGGGTCATGGGGCGGAATCTGCCGCAGCGTCACCGGACCAGCATGGCCGTGGTGTTCGCCGGGGTCGTCATTGTTCTCCAGCCGTGCCAGCAGCGGCCAGCAGTCATCGGCGGTCCAGCCGGTACAGCCCATCGCTGCCCACTCATCGAGATCCTCACGGGGCGTCCAGAACGCGATGCAGGAGTTGTGCGACGAGCAACCGCCGAGCACCTTGGCCCGGGAGTGTCGCACGAAACTGTTGCCCTTGGCCTGCGGTTCAATCGGGTAGTCCCAGTCGTAGCCGGACCCGAGCAGGTGGGGCCACCGTTCCAGCCGCTGCACCTTCAGGTCGCCGACGTCGGATGGACCTGCCTCGAGCAAACACACCGTGACCGACGGATCCTCTGATAATCGGGCCGCTATGACACACCCGGCGGAGCCACCGCCCACGACGACGAAGTCATACTCCGCTTCCTGCCCACCGTTCATATCTCGATACTTGCGGTGCACGCGCCAGCACAGAACACCTCCCTGCATTCCGCTCGTTATGGAGACGTATCGAGCTAACGGCGGCTTCCGCAAGCCCGATATGTCTCTATAGCGGGAGCGTGGCGGAGGTTGTCTCTAGTACAAACCCGTGCAACGGTTGGCAACGGATCGACCGGTAACGCGCGTCACACGTGCAGCGACTGAGGAGACACACCCACGATGAGCGCTCAGCGAGTGCCCTCCGAACGAGCACTCAGACGCACCCCGGCGCCAGTACGCCGCCGTTGGGTAAGAGCGGCCAGCGCACTTGTCTTGACGGGCGTTCTCGGGCTGGTAGCTGCACCTAGTGCAACGGCGGGGCCAGGATGTCCGGATATGCCGGGGGTCTGCCCGGGATATCTGGGATAGCGCCTCGGCAGCTCGCCCAATGCGAGTTACTCGGTAGCTAACGCGACCACGCCACGGCGCAGGGCGCGAACCGCACTAGCTGCGGCCAGCCCAACCGCCGAGTCATTCCCGGCGACCCCGCGCACCTGGTCGAGCAGGTCCACCGCCTGCCGGCACCACCGGACAAAGTCCCCGGCGGATAACTCCGCCGCGTTTCCCTGTGCAGCCACCAGTACCGCTGACAGCGACTCACCGCGCGCCCACCGGTACACCGGCCAGGCGAAGCCGAGATCGGGTTCGCGAGTGCGTTCCAGCCGGTGACGCCGCTCATCGGCCTCCAAGTCCGCCCACAACCGCACGGTGGCCACCAGTGCGTCGCTTACCGGCCCGGATGGGACCCGTGGGGTGGCGTCGTCGCCACGGGACTCGTACACCAAGGCTGACACGACCGCGGCGAGCTCGGCAGGCGCCAGACCGTCCCAGATCCCATGCCGGAGGCATTCCGCGGTCAGCAGGTCGGTTTCCGACCACAACCGGGCCAGGCGGCGACCGTGCTCGGTGAGTTGCTCGCCTTCTAAGTAACCGCGCTCGGTCAGCAACGCCCGGATCCGGTCGAATGTCCGCGCCAGCGAATGCGTCGTGGCCGCGACCTGCTGGCGCACCGTCTCGGTTTCACGGTCTAGCCGGTCGTAACGTTCTGCCCATCGGGCATGCGCCTCCCGGTCGTCGCAGCCGTGGCACGGATGTGCACGCAATGCGCGGCGCAACGCCGCAAGCTCGGCATCGTCTGCGGCATCGCTGCGCCGCCGCGCCCTGGGCGGCGGCACAAGGCCGGTCTCGCGCAGCGCGGACGCGAGGTCCCGGCGCACCCGCGGAACGCGGTATTCCACACGTTTGGGCAACCGCATCCGGCCCAGTGCTTGCACCGGCGACGGGAAATCGGCGACCGAGAGCCGGCCGGCCCAGCGATCCTCGGTGAGCACCAGCAGGCGCGGATCTCTGTCGGGACCCTCGTCAGTGTCGAGCACGACGGCCAGCCCTGAGCGGCGGCCACTAGGAACTGCGATGATGTCGCCACGCTCTAGCCGTGCCAGTGATGCCGCCACTTCGGAGCGCCGCGCCGCGCCGCTGCTGCGAGCTAGCGCCCGCTCCCGCTCGGAGATCTTTCTGCGCAGCCGCGCGTACTCGGAGAAGTCCCCCAGGTGGCAGGCCATCGACTCGGCATAGCCTGCCAGAGCTTCGGTGTTGCGATCGATCCGGCGAGCCAGGCCCACCACCGAGCGATCCGCTTGGAACTGTGCGAAGGATCGCTCGAGCAGGGCCCGCCCGGCGGCCACCCCGACCCGGTCCACCAAGTTGACCGCCATGTTGTAGCCCGGTCGAAACGAGCTGCACAGCGGGTAGGTGCGCGTCGAGGCCAACCCGGCTACCTGCGCGGGGTCCACGCCCGGTTGCCAGAGCACGACGGCGTGGCCTTCGATATCGATACCGCGGCGCCCAGCACGACCGGTGAGTTGGGTGTACTCGCCGGGGGTCAGATCGACATGAGCCTCGCCGTTGAATTTGACCAACCGTTCCAGCACCACGGTGCGGGCCGGCATGTTGATCCCCAGCGCGAGCGTCTCGGTGGCGAACACCGCTTTGATCAACCCGCGGACGAACAGCTGCTCCACGGTCTCCTTAAACGCGGGCAGCATCCCAGCGTGGTGGGCCGCAATCCCTTTCTCCAGCGCATCTCGCCAGTCCCAGAAACCGAGCACTCCAAGATCACCCTCGGGCAGGTCAGCGGTTCGGGTATCGATCACGTAACGGATCTCGGCGGCTTCCTGCGGAGTGGTCAGCCGCAGCCCGTTGCGGATGCACTGGTTCACGGCGGCCTCGCAACCGGCCCGGCTGAAAATAAAGATGATCGTGGGCAGCAGCCCCTCTCGCTCCAGCCGGGTGACCGCCTCCGCCCGGGTCGGTGGCCGGAACCGGAACCCCCTGTCTCCCCGCCGATCCCAGCCACTGCGTCGTTCCAACTCGCGCACGCGCTGGACCAGCTGAGGGTCGACGGTGAGCCGGCTGCTACTGGTCTGGCTGGCGAACAGGTCGAACAACCGCGAGCCGACCATCATGTGTTGCCATAGCGGCACCGGGCGGTGCTCGTCGACCACCACAGCGGTGTTGCCACGCACATCGACCAGCCACTCACCGAACTCTTCAGCGTTGCTCACGGTGGCCGATAGCCCGACAAGTTTGACGCTGCCCGGCAGGTTAAGGATCACTTCCTCCCACACCGCGCCACGGAACCGGTCAGCTAGGTAGTGGATCTCGTCCATCACGACGTAGGCCAGCCCGTCGAGGGTGGCCGATCCGGCGTAAAGCATGTTGCGCAGCACTTCAGTGGTCATCACGACCACCGGAGCGGATCCATTGATCGAGGTATCTCCGGTGAGCAGGCCGACAAAATCCGGGCCGTACCGGGCTACCAGGTCGGCGTACTTCTGGTTGGACAGCGCCTTGATCGGCGTCGTGTAGAAACACTTGCGGCCGACAGCTAAGGCCAGGTGGACGGCGAATTCACCGACAACTGTCTTGCCTGCGCCGGTGGGTGCGCACACCAGCACACCGTGCCCGTCCTCCAGCGCCTCGCACGCTTCGCGCTGGAAAGGGTCCAGCGCGAAGCTCAAGCCGCTGGCAAACTCCTGGAGGGCAGGGAAGGCGACCCGCCGGCGAGCAGCTGCGTACGCCTCGGCAGGACTGTTAGCCACTCTCCCAGGCTGTCACACCTACCCCGTTGGCCGCTCTTCAAGTACCGCTAACCCTGCACTGAGCTCTTGACTGCTACCAACTGTGTTCGGAGACTGGCCGAGCCAGATCGTCACGAATCACTGGACGTCTCGGTCGAGCCGTCCGGGCCCTCAGCGAGGATCAGGTACAGCGCCCGCCGCGCGTCGGACAGCACCGACTGCGCCGCAGCAACCTGGGCGCGCGTACCGTTGACGGCCACCGATCTTGCTGCGCTGTGTACCTCAGCGATTGCGGTGCGCAGGCTGGGACCCTCGGCATCGCAAGCGGTGATCGCGGCAAACGGGTCGGCCACACCATGGCGTGGGTCCTCCAGGTAGGCGCGCCCGGCGTCGGTCAGTGACACGAGCTTGCGTCCACCCTCGACGGTCACCGTGACCAGTCCCTCGTCTTCGAGTTGGGCGATGGTCGGGTAGATCGCGCCCGGACTGGGCTGCCATGCCCCACCGGTGCGTTCGCTCATGGCCTGCATCAGCTGGTAACCGTGCATCGGCTGTTGTGCCAGCAGGATCAGGGTGGCAGCACGGACATCACCGCGCTGCGCCCGGCCACGGCGCGAGCCCCGTAGGGAACGGTCGCGGCCGGGAAAGCGGCCTCTGCCGCTGTGTCTTCGTTCGATGTGCATCATTGCTCTCTCCTTCCTCTTGAAGACATTATCACGATAACACGCGATATATCGAGATGCAACATCCAGGATCGCGCAGGTGCTGCGCTGGCGACGGCGCCACGCGGCCTTGGGGGGACATTTAGGCGACGACACCGTGCAGGGTCACCGGCAAGATCCTTGCGGCTCCCTGTCCGCGTACACCGCCGACCGTTACCCGATTACGTCGCGTCGTCGTAGCGGGGTGCAGGATCCTCAGACGTGCGGACAGGCTCGACGTGATGATCCAGCGGTGCGGGCTCGTCGGGGTCGAGGTCATCCCAGCCTTGCTCGGCGCGGCGCCGCGCCACGGCGCGGTCATGTGCCCGCGCGATCAACACGGCGGCCTCGAACAGCACGATCAATGCAAAAGCCAAGGCAAGCATCGAAATCGGATCGTTGCCTGGAGTGGCCACCGCAGCCAACACAAACAGGCCGAACAGAATGCCACGTTGCCAGCGCTTCAACTTCGCATAAGGCAATACTCCGACCCGATTGAGCATCACCACGAGCAGTGGCAGTTCGAAGGTCAAGCCGAACACGACCAGCATCGTCAGGAGAAAACTGATGTAGGCCTCACCAGTCAAAGCGGTGATGAATTGGCCACCACCGAGATTCGCCAGAAACAATAGTCCGGTTGGCACCACGTAGTAGGCAAGTACGGCACCTGCGGCAAACAACACACTGGCCGTCCCGACAAAGCTCAACGCGAACTTACGTTCATTGGCATACAGTCCAGGAGTGATGAAGGCCCATAGCTGGTATATCCAAATCGGTGCGGTCAATATTGCACCGGCGGCCAGGCTGACCTGCATCCGCAGCGTGAACACCTCAAATGGGGCAGTCTGCAACAGCTGGCACCGTCCGGGGTTCGGGCTCAGCCGCAGCGTGGTAGGCAGCGCGCAATACGGAGCAGTGATCAGGTCACCCAGGCTGGGAAAGCCGAATGGCGCGACACCCCACCAGATGAAACCTACAATGCCACCGACGGCAATTGCGCACAATGCCACGAACAATCGGGTGCGCAGCTCATACAGGTGCTCCATGAGCGTCATGGAGCCGTCTGGATTCATCTTGCGTCGGCGGCGCGGGCCGGTAAAAAGACGTCCCGCCGCGAAGCGCATACCGCTCACCAATCCTGGTCGTCAACCAATAGTGTCGTCGTGGCGCTGAGGTTGCTGGCCAGCAGTCCCGGCGGGCCCCGCCGACGGCAGGGACTGCTGCTCGGACGCCGGTGGACTCTCCTGATCCTGTTCCTGGGAACGTGACGCCTGGGTCTCGGCTTTGAATATGCGAATGGATTGCCCGATGGATCGCGCAGCGGTGGGGAGCTTCGTGGCACCAAACAGCAAAACCAGCACGGCAAGGAGTATGACGAGCTCCCAACCACTCGGAATCCCCATGTGGCCTCCTCGTATGCCTCCAGGTGCGGCTTTGATGCTACGCGGCCGCGGCGCGGTGCGAGCCGTCCCCGGTACGGTGCAGCCGCTGGTTCACCGCGATGCGCAGTTCGGCAATCCGCATGGCCAGCCCCCTTGCTCGGGCTGCGATATGAGCGCGGCTGTCACCCACCGTCTCGGCAAGCCGGCGGGCCGAACCGCTCAGCCGCACCAGCACCGTGAGCAGCACCACGACACCCGCGGCAACCGCCACCACGCTGACCAGGTAAGGCATGGCATCGACCTTAATCGGTCTGGCTCGGCGCGGCTGCTGAGGACCTCCGCAGCGCCGCGAGCGCACGTTGTGCCACCGCGGCAGCCAGTTCCGGAGGGTCCCGAATGATGACGTCAGCACCCAACCCCAGCACCAGACGCACCATCCAGTCGGTCTCGGCGTAGCGCATTCGCACCGTCGCAGTTCCGCCTTCACCCTCGATGAGCTCATCGATCGGGTAGTACTCGGCGACCCAGCGGGCGTCCGGTGCGAGCGTGAGCACCGCGATCTGCTGGTCGGGCCGAGCACGGAACAGGCCGGCGGAAACGTCGGCGGGGCGGGCATGTGGCGGTGGCTGCGCCGGCTCATCCAAGGTGGTGACGTGCTCGATGCGGTCCAGCCGGAACAGCCGCACCTCGTCGGCAGCACGGCACCAGGCTTCCAGGTAGCTGCGGCCTTCGACCAGCAGCAGGCGCATCGGATCGACGACACGTTCGCTGACCGTGTCCCGGGATGGTGTGTAGTACCGGATGCGCAAGGCACGCCTGTGGTCCAGCGAGTCGCGCACCGTGGCGAGTGCGGCTTCTTCCCGGGTCGCCAAGCCGAGTACCACACCGTCAGTCTGCCCCGCCGCCGCCTCGATCTTGGCCAGCGCCCGGCGCACCGATCCGGTGTCAGCCACGCCCGGCGTGTCGGCAAGTGCTCGCAACGCGACCACTAACGCGGTCGCCTCCGCCCTGGACAGGCGCAATGGCCGTCGCATGCCGGCGTCAAAGGTGACCGTCACAGTGTCGCCTTCAAACGACAGATCGATCAGATCACCGGGTCCGTAACCGGGCAGCCCGCACATCCACAGCAGTTCCAGATCCCGGCGCAGTTGCCGGACCGTGACGGAGAAGTCCGCGGCTACCTCCTCGATCGGTACGCCGGGTCGGACGAGCAGGTACGGCACCAGCGCCAGCAGCCGGGGCAATCGCTCCCCCACGCCCTCCATCAGCCGACAGCCCCAGCGGCTGCCGCGAGGCGCGCCCGCACCGCGTCGGCCAACTCGGCTGGCTCCAGCACCACAGCGTCTGGTCCCAGCCCCGCTATCCAGCGCGTTGCGACGTCATGGCCGGGCAGGTCCACCGTGACGACGTCACCGACCACTCCATCCACGGTCATGCTGCCCAGCACCTTGGCGTACCGACGTAGACCGTTGGCGCGGCCGCTGGACAGCCACAACCGCGCGGTGTGAGCCACCGGTGGAGGCCCGGCGGAACCTGCGACGACCTTGAGGAGATCGATTCCTGCAGGGCGCTGAACTGCACCTGCGGGGCCGACGGTGCGCACCGGACCGACAATCCGGGAAACCCGGAAACAGCGCGTCGCGCTGCGATCTCTGTCATGTCCCACCACGTACCAGCGACCTCGCCAGGACACCACGCCCCACGGCTCCAGCGTGCGCGGCGCGGGCAGCACCGCTGGATGTCTGCGGTGCACGAACGTCACGGCCTGGCCCTCCTGGACCGCGGTAATCAGCGGGATCAGCGCTGGCTCAGTGGCTCGTACCCGGGGTTCAACGACCATCGAGGGCTCGGGGTCGACCTCTACCCCGGCAGCGCGAAGTTTCAGCACCGCGCCGTGTGCAGCACCGGCCAGCTGAGGGGAATCCCACAGCCGGGCGGCGAGCGCTACCGCGGCAGCCTCATCTGGTTCAAGATCGATATCTGGCAGCTCGTAGTCCCTGCGTGCGATGCGATAGCCCTCGCCTGCATCGAACCCCGGTGTACGGCCAGTTTCCAGGGGGACGCCCAAGTCGCGTAGCTCTGCCTTGTCCCGCTCGAACATCCGGGAAAACGCCTCGTCCGACGCGGCCTCGGCGTAACCGGGAACGATCCGCCGGATGCGCTCCGCAGGTAGGTACTGCCGGCTGGACAGCAGACAGATCACCAGGTTGACCAGTCGTTCAGCGCGGGAAGTCGGCACGGTGGCAGCCTACGATGAGGCCAATGGCTCAAAGCGAAGCGATGAGCCGCTCCACCCGTTCGTCGACCGCGCGGAACGGATCCTTGCACAGCACGGTGCGCTGGGCCTGGTCGTTGAGCTTGAGGTGCACCCAGTCGACAGTGAAATCGCGGCCAGCAGCCTGCGCAGCGGCGATGAAATCGCCGCGCAGCTTGGCTCGGGTGGTGGCCGGTGGGGTGTCTTTGGCCGCCTCGATCTCACCATCATCGGTCACCCGATCGACCAACGCCTTGCGTTGCAGCAGGTCGAACAACCCGCGGCCGCGGCGGATGTCGTGATAGGCAAGGTCCAGTTGGGCAATCCGCGGGTTGGACAGCTCCATCCGATGCTTGGCCCGGTAGCGCTCCACCAGCCGATGCTTGATCGCCCAGTCAATTTCCCGATCGATCAGGCCGAGGTCCTGGCGTTCCACAGCGCTGAGTGTGCGGTCCCACAGCTCCATGACCCGGTCGGTCAGCGCGTCGGACCCGCGGCGCGCAATGTGATCCACGGCACGCAAGTAATACTCCCGCTGGATGTCCAACGCCGAGGCCTCGCGCCCGCCAGCCAGCCGCACCCCGCGCCGGCCAGTGAGATCATGACTGATCTCCCGGATCGCCCGGATCGGGTTGTCCAGTGTGAAGTCGCGAAACGCCACGCCCTCCTCGACCATCTCCAGGACCAGGTTGGCGGTACCCACCTTGAGCAGCGTGGTCACCTCGGACATGTTCGAATCACCGACGATGACGTGTAAGCGGCGATACCGTTCAGCGTCGGCGTGTGGCTCGTCCCGGGTGTTGATGATCGGACGGGAGCGGGTGGTCGCCGAGGAGACTCCCTCCCAGATATGTTCAGCCCGCTGCGACAGGCAGTACACCGCACCACGAGGTGTCTGAAGCACCTTGCCGGCGCCGCACACTAGCTGGCGGGTGACCAGGAAAGGCAGCAACACATCGGCGATGCGGGAGAACTCCCCAGCCCGGGCAACAAGATAGTTCTCGTGGCAGCCGTAGGAGTTACCGGCGGAATCAGTGTTGTTTTTGAACAGAAAGATGTCGCCGCCGATACCCTCGTCAGCCAGCCGCCGCTCGGCATCCACCAGGAGATCCTCAAGGATCCGCTCGCCGGCCTTATCGTGGGTCACCAGCTGGGCCAGGTCGTCGCACTCCGCAGTGGCGTATTCCGGGTGCGAACCCACGTCCAGGTAAAGCCGGGAGCCGTTGCGGAGAAAGACGTTAGACGAGCGGCCCCACGAGACCACTCGCCGGAACAGGTAGCGGGCAACCTCGTCCGGCGAAAGGCGGCGCTGGCCGTGGAAGGTGCAGGTAACCCCGAACTCGGTCTCGATGCCGAAGATTCGCCGCTGCATGTCGTCCAGCCTAGGCTGCCGGGACCGTATTGCAGGCCGTCCGTCCGGGCTGACTTAAGCTGTCAACGTGCAGGACTGGTTGCGCACAGTAGCAGCGCGGATCAATCAGATCGACCGTGAGTTGGTTCGCCGGAGCGCACCAATCCCGCACTGGTCTGCTGACATGGCCCTCAAGGGGCTCACCACCGCTGCCAACCACAGCTTACTGTGGTTCGTGGGAGCCGCGCTGCTGGCCACTCGTCAAGGGGCCGCCCGGCGGGCCGCACTACGAGGGATCGCGGCAATCGGCGGGGCCAGCTTCACCATCAACGCCCTTGCCAAGCCGCTGTGGCCACGCCTGCGGCCAGCGTATGAGGACTTGCCGATCGCACGCCGGTCAGCTTTTCGCGATCATCCAAGATCCTCGTCGTTCCCATCCGGACACGCCGCGTCGGCAGCTGCTTTCGCCACAGCGGTGGCGATGGAGTGCCCCGCAGCTGGGCTTGCCGTAGCACCTGTCGCCGCGGCGGTGGCGTACTCCCGGGTGTACACCGGCGTTCACTGGCCCTCGGACGTGGCCGCAGGACTGCTGATGGGAAGCGGGATTGCGCTGGCCACCCGCCGGTGGTGGCCGTTACGGGTCGGCGAACCTGCAGACAGCAGGCATCTGATCCGGGTGCCAGCGCTGCCCGACGGTGCGGGCCTGGTCGTACTGATCAACCCCAGCTCAGGAGAAGAGGCACAGCACCCCGACGTGGAGTTGGCGGCTGCCTGGCCTGCCGCCCGCCAGGTACTGGTCGAGCCCGGTACCAATCTGGTCAAGCAACTCGAGGCAGAGCTGGATGCCACCGAGTCACCGGTGCGTGCGCTCGGGGCCGCCGGTGGCGACGGCACAGTGGCCGCGGTGGCGGCAGTGGCCGCTAATCGGGGACTGCCGCTTGTGGTGATCTCTGCCGGCACGCTCAATCACTTCGCTCGTGACATTGGGATCACGAGCGTCTCCGACGCCATCGCGGCAGTACGAGACGGCAGCGCGGTAGCTGTGGATCTGGGTGGCGTCCGCATCGACAACGCGCCAGCCCACTGGTTCGTCAACACGGCAAGTCTCGGCGGATACCCCGACCTGGTTGAGCTCAGAGAGCGCAAGGAAGCACGTTGGGGAAAGTGGCCAGCAGCCGCCCTGGCCCTAATTCAGGTGCTGCGGGAATCGGATCCATTGATTGCGCGCATCGACGGCGTCCCGCGCAGGGTCTGGCTGGCCTTCGTGGGAAATGGGCTGTACCGCCCCCGTGGCTTCGCTGCCGCGGCCCGAAACCGGCTGGATGCCGGGCTGCTTGACGTCCGCTACGTCCGGGCCGACGTGCAGTTATCCCGAACCCGGTTCGTGATCGGTGCGCTCATCGGAGCGCTGCAGCGAAGCCGAACCTATGTCCAGCAGGAACGTACTGGGGTGAAGTTCGAGGTTTTGGGGCCGCCGGTTGCGCTGGCCACCGACGGCGAGGTCGTCGCCGAAGGCCGCCGGTTCGAGTTCTTCACCCAACCAGCTGCGTTACAGGTCTACCGCCCGGACCAGGACAGGGCAGCACCGTAATCGCGTTGAAGTATGCAGGAGGCTGCGGTTTCAAGCCCGCTATGACCGCAGGCTGCATCCTTCAACGCAGGGAATTATGCGTCGCTGCCGTTCGCGGGCTCTGGCGGCGCAGGATCGGCGGCGGTTTGCTCGGCAGCCGCTGGACTGGCGCTGGGGAGCAGAGCGCTCAGAGCCGCCCCAGTGATCCGGCGGAAGGCGCGCCGCGGACGCGACCGGTCCAAGACCGCCACCTCAAGCTGGCCGACACCCAGGATGCGCTTGCCGGCGCCGTTGACGTTGGTGGAGACCGAACTCAACGCTGCCACCGCAGCGTTGACAGCTTCCGCGGTGTCCATCTCCTTTCGGAAGGACTCCTTGAGCGCTGTAGAGATCACGTCAGCCTGGCCGCCCATCACCACGAACTCCGGCTCGTCACCAATGGAGCCGTCGTAGGTGAGGTGATAGAGCTGGTCAGAGTCCGGGTCGGCGCCCACCTCCGCAACGCACAACTCCACCTCGAAGGGTTTCTGCTGCTCCGAGAAGATCGTTCCCAGGGTCTGCGCGTAAGCGTTGGCCAGGCCGCGGCCCGTAACGTCTCGCCGGTCGTAGGAGTAGCCGCGAAGATCCGCGAGCCGGATCCCGGCCTGGCGAAGGTTCTCGTACTCGTTGTAGCGGCCGACCGCGGCAAAACCGATCCGATCGTAGATTTCGGAAACTTTGTGCAACGCGGTGGACAGGTTCTCGGCGACGAACAGCACCCCACGTGAGTAACTGAGCACCGCGACACCGCGACCCCGAGCGATGCCCTTGCGGGCGAGCTCCGAACGGTCGCGCATGACCTGCTCGACCGAGGCGTAGAACGGCATCGTCACGGCGAGAGCTCCTGGGTTGACATCGGATCAGCGAGAAAAAGACGAGGTTAGCGTCAACCGTTGGGCTTACGCTTGCGGGCTTCCATCACCAGGTTCGCTACCTGACCGGCCTGCTCGTCGGGTATCCGGCCGGCTCCATCCACCGCGGTGATGGTGATCATCGCAGGGTAGATCTGGCGAACAGGATCCGGACCGCCAGTCGCGGTGTCATCGTCGGCGGCGTCGTAGAGCGCCTCCATCGCAACCCGGACGGCGGCTTCGACATCCATCATTGGGTCGTGCAACTTCTTCAACGATGATCGGGCAAACAACGAACCCGAACCTACCGCGTGGTACCCGAGCGTCTCATCGTACCGGCCGCCGACAACGTCGTAGGAGACGATCCGACCCGCTCGATCCGGGTCGGAAGCATCGAGATCAAAGCCGACGAACAGGGGCACCGCCGCCAACCCCCGCATGGCGCCTCCGAGGTTGCCGCGGACCATGCCAGCCAGCTTGTTGGCCTTGCCATCCAAGGTCAGCGACACACCTTCGATTTTTTCGTAGTGCTGCATTTCCACGGTGAACAGCCGGACCATCTCTACCGCGATACCTGCAGTGCCTGCGATACCGATCGCCGAGTAGTCATCGACGACGAACACCTTGTCCATGTCGCGCTGGGCGATGAGATTGCCGGCTGTCGCGCGCCGGTCCCCCGCAATCAGTACGCCACCGCGGAAGGTGGCCGCCACGATCGTTGTGCCGTGCCGGCTCATCACCGGATCGGCGTCGACTGACATGTTCCCCGTGCGATATCCGGGCAGCAGCTCCGGGGAGGTGGCCGCAAGGAAATCGGTAAACGATGAGCTGCCCACCATGAAATGCGACGCTGGCAGGGCTGCGCCCGGGTACCGCCCGACCGAGGACTGATCCATCGGTTGTGATCGTCTCCTAGCTCCCGTTGTCGCAGCCTCTCCCGTGCCGGACCTATATGTACCAGTCTGTCACAACGCCATAACGCTCTGTACCGAGCCTGGCCGGCGACCGTGTTGCCGGCAGGTCACTGCCCGCCCTTCTGCACATAGGCGCGGACGAAGTCCTCGGCGTTCTCCTCAAGCACATCGTCGATCTCGTCGAGAATGGCGTCCACGTCCTCGCCGAGCTTCTCCCGACGTTCCTGACCAGCCGGAGCACCACCAGTCGCCTCGTCGTCTCCGCCGCCGCCTTGGCGTTGCACCTTCTCCTGGGACATTTCGCCTCCCGGACCGAGTTGTCTAGAGCCAAACATTACCCAGCAACACCGACAAGCGCTGCCACGCCAGTCGGGTGATCAGCCTCGAGTGAGCGCTTCTACCAGCTCAGCAGCGGTGTTCGAAGCGTCCAGCAGCGCCCCTACATGCACGCGCGTACCCCGCAACGGTTCCAGGGTAGGGATCCGGACCAAGGACTCACGACCCAAATCGAAGATCACCGAATCCCAGGATGCCGCGGCCACCTCCGTGGGGTAACGCTCCAGGCACCGGCCGCGGAAATAGGCGCGGGTATCCTCTGGCGGCCGGGTTATGGCTGCACGTACCTCCTCTTCAGTGACCAATCGCTTCATCGAGCCACGAGCCACCAAGCGGTTGTAGAGGCCCTTGTGCAGCCGGACATCGGAGTACTGCAGATCCACCAGTTGCAGCCGGGGAGAACCCCATCCCAGACCGTCCCGGGCTCGGTATCCCTCCAGGAGCTGCAACTTGGCCGGCCAGTCCAACCGGTCAGCACACTCCATCGGATCCCGCGCGAGCGCGTCGAGCACCTCGCCCCAGGTAGTCAGCACGTGTTCGGCGATGTCGGTGCCGCTATCCGGACCGTTCTCGAGACCACCGTTGCGCGTCATGAAGGCCGTGACGCGCTCGTGGTACGCGCGCTGCAGATCCAAACCGGTGAAATGCCGACCACCTGATACCTCCACTGTTGCTTTCAGGGAGGGATCCCGACTGATCGTGTGTACGGCGCGTACTGCATCGACTAGCCGCAGGTCGTCGAAGCGTTCACCAGCCTCGATGAGGTTCAGGACCAGTGCCGTCGTACCGAGTTTGAGATACGTCGAGTACTCGGCCAGGTTGGCATCACCGATGATCACGTGCAGCCGGCGGTATTTGTCGGCGTCGGCATGTGGTTCGTCCCTGGTGTTGATGATGCCGCGCTTGAGCGTGGTCTCCAGGCCGACCTCAACCTCGATGTAGTCCGCCCGCTGGGAAAGCTGGAAGCCAGAGTGCTCACCGGCAGGTCCGATGCCCACCCGGCCTGATCCGCAGACCACCTGGCGTGAGACAAAAAACGGTGTCAGGCCGGCGATCACCATGGTGAACGGCGTGGATCGCGCCATTAGGTAGTTCTCGTGGCTGCCGTAGGAAGCGCCCTTACCATCGACATTGTTCTTATACAGCTGGAATAGCGGCTGGTCAGGGACGGTGCGTGCGCGTAACGCAGCCTCTTCCATGATCCGCTCACCGGCTTTGTCCCAGATCACCGCGTCGCGCGGGTTGGTCACCTCGGGGCTGGAGAATTCCGGGTGCGCGTGGTCGACATAGAGCCGGGCGCCGTTGGTGAGGATGACGTTCGCCGCGCCAAGATCGTCGAGTTCGGGGTCGGGCTGCGCGAGTCCTGGGACACCCAGGTCGAATCCGCGGGCATCCCGTAGGGGTGACTCCACCTCGTAGTCCCACCGAGCTCGCTTGGCTCGCGGCACCTCAGCCGCGGCGGCATAGGCCAGCACGACCTGAGTCGAGGTCAGCACGGGATTGGCAGTGCTGTCTCCGGGCACCGAGATGCCGTACTCCACCTCAGTTCCCATGATCCGGCGCATACCCGCAACAGTACGTGCTCGGCCACCGGCAGGCCCGCCTGCCTGGGGACTAATTGGCTATTGCCACAGGCTGGGATGGTTGCTCTCGTTCCCGCAACCACCCCGCATTCTGCGTGACCGAGGTCAGTTGGTCCGCAGCACCTCCCGGCGTTGCCGCAACTCCTCTTCGCTGATTTCGCCGCGGGCATACCGCTCGGCGAGAGTGCGCTCAGCTACGCTGCGCGCCTGCTGCTTCGGTGACCTGCGGTAGATGAGGTAACCGACCACCGACAGCACCAGCGCCCAGAACAAGATCGGGAAAATGAGCCACCAGCCCGGTCCACCGCCCCCGGGGCCGTGGCCCCAGCCCGGGTATGCATCGGTCACATAGGTCGCAAGTTGCGCCACCATAACGATCTCCCTGTGATTGGTCCGGCGTTGAAATGCCTTACCGTGTGCATCCATGCTGCGCGGCAGTATCGGGATCGTCGTCGGCTGCGCAGAGGCAATTGTCCTACGTCGGGCAGCGCAGCGGTCGCCGGTTGTGTACCTCAGCGGTGGTATCGGGACCCTGACAGCCGACGACAGCCGATGAGTGCCCAGCGAGCAACGCGCCAGCTACGCGTTACCGGCTCCGAGCAGACCACCGCCACCGGCTGCTGACCGGTGGCGGTGGTCTCGACAGCACGCGTATGCCGTTTTCGCCGGTCGCACAGGATCGAGCGACCGTACGCGCCTCTTTACAGGTACTGACCGGTGTTGGTTGCGGTGTCGATGGCCCGGCCGGATTCGGCGTTCTTGCCGGTGACCAGCGTCCGGATGTAGACGATGCGTTCGCCCTTCTTGCCCGAAATCCGCGCCCAGTCATCCGGGTTGGTGGTGTTGGGCAGGTCCTCGTTCTCGGCGAACTCGTCGACGATCGAGTCGAGCAGATGGGTCATGCGCAACCCTGGTTGGCCGGTTTCCAACACCGACTTGATGGCCTTCTTCTTCGCCCGGTCGACGATGTTCTGGATCATCGCGCCGGAGTTGAAGTCCCGGAAGTAGAGCACTTCCTTATCGCCGTTCGCGTAGGTGACCTCCAAGAAGCGATTGTCCTCACTCTCGGCGTACATCCGTTCGACGGTCCCCTGGATCATGGCCTGGATGCAGGCCTGGCGATCCTGTCCGAACTCAGCGAGATCGTCAGCGTGCAGCGGCAGGGTGAGGGTCAGGTACTTGGAGAAGACATCCTTGGCTGCCTCTGCGTCGGGACGCTCGATTTTGATTTTCACATCCAGCCGCCCGGGACGCAGGATCGCCGGGTCGATCATGTCCTCACGGTTGGAGGCACCGATCACGATGACGTTTTCCAGACCTTCCACGCCGTCGATCTCACTGAGCAACTGCGGCACGATCGTTGTTTCGACGTCAGAGGACACCCCGGACCCGCGGGTGCGGAAAATCGAATCCATCTCGTCGAAGAACACGATCACCGGAGTGCCCTCCGATGCCTTTTCTCTGGCTCGCTGAAAGATCATCCGGATGTGCCGCTCGGTTTCCCCGACGTACTTGTTGAGCAGCTCAGGTCCCTTGATATTGAGGAAGTAGCTCTTGGCTTCGCTATCCCCGCGGACTTGGGCCACCTTCTTGGCCAACGAGTTGGCCACCGCTTTTGCAATCAGCGTCTTGCCGCATCCTGGGGGACCGTAGAGCAGCACACCCTTGGGCGGGCGCAGCTCGTAGGTACGGAACAGGTCGGCGTGCAGGAACGGCAGCTCCACGGCATCGCGGATCTGCTCGATCTGGTTGGCCAGACCACCGATGTCCTCGTAGCCGACATCAGGGACCTCCTCCAAGACGAGATCCTCGACTTCTGCCTTGGGCACCCGCTCGTAGGCGTACGCGGCCTTGGTGTCCACCACCAGGGAATCACCCGGCTTGAGCGGCACCGCGTCGGGATTGTCCGGTCCGGGAAGCAGCGGGTCGGCCAGCCACACCACCCGCTCCTCGTCGGCGTGGCCCACGACCAGCGCACGCTGGCCGCAGTCCAGCACCTCACGCAACATGCAGACCTCGCCGGTGGATTCAAAGCTGCCGGCCTCCACCACGGTCAGCGCCTCATTGAGCCGCACGCTCTGGCCCCGGCGTAGCAGCGGGATCTCCACCGCGGGCGACACCGCCACGCGCATCCGCCGGCCGGAGGTGAATACGTCAACGGAGCCGTCATCGAAGCAGGAGAGGAAAACGCCATAGCCACTGGGCGGCTGGGCTAGGCGGTCGACCTCTTCACGCAGCGCGAGAAGCTGGCTGCGAGCTTCCCGCAGGGTCTCGACCAGCTTGGCGTTGCGCTCGGTGAGCTGAGCGACCGACGCAGACGCCTCGGCCAGGCGCTCCTCGAGTAGCCGGACGTGCCGGGGAGATTCGGTCAATCGGCGACGCAGCAACGTCACCTCGTCCTCGAGGACCCGGATCTGGGCGGCAAGCGCAGGATCGACGCGGTTTCGACCCTCAGCAGCTCGGTCGCCGTGATATTCGTGCGGCACGAGGCACCTCCTCCCGCATGGTTCTGCCAGACCATCAACGGTACGGGACCGCAGGCGCAAACCGGGAGTGAACCGCAGATCAAATACCCCCGCAACACCGACGCTGGGCCTACAGACGCCGGTTGGAACGGCTGGGTCGCCGCTGCGGGGTAGGCGGGACAACGCCGTCGGCCAACCGACGGGTGGTGAGCAAGAACGCGGTGTGCCCGACCATCCGGTGCTCGGGACGGACCGCCAACCCGACCACGTGCCAGGGACGTTGCAGTGTTTCCCAGGCTTGTGGCTCGGTGTAACAGCCGGCTTCCCGCACCGCCTCGGCACTGCGCGACAGCTGGGTGGTGGTGGCGACGTAGACGGTGAGGACTCCGCCAGGGACCAGCGCGGCCGACACGGCCGGCAGCGCTGTCCAGGGATGGAGCATGTCGAGCACCGCACGGTCGACCGGCTCGGTAGCGGGATGGGTATCCAGATCGGCCACTCGCAACTGCCAGTTGGCCATTGCGCAGCCGAAGTACCGTTCGACATTGGCCGCCGCCTGCTCGGCGTGGTCGGGACGTACTTCGTAGGAGATCACGCTGCCGTGGTTGCCGACTGCTTGCAGCAGCGAGCAGGTCAGCGCGCCTGAGCCGGCACCCGCTTCGAGCACCCGCGCTCCCGGGAAGATATCCCCGAATATCAGGATCTGGGCGGCATCCTTCGGGTAGATCACCTGAGCACCGCGGGGCATGGCCAGCACGTAGTCAGCCAGCAGCGGTCGTAACGCGAGATACTGCGTACCTGCCGAGGAAGTGACCACGCTGCCCTCGGGCAGTCCGATGAGATCGTCATGGGCCAGCGCGCCGCGGTGGGTGTGAAACTGTGCTCCGGGTTCTAAGACGACTGTGTGCCGGCGTCCCTTGGGATCGGTGATCTGCACCCGATCACCCGGTTGGAACGGTCCGCTTGCTCGCGCCACAGGTGGTGATGGTGACAGACCGGTGGCACTTAGCGTTGTCGGCCAGCTGCCCTACCCTGCGGGCCATGACCGAGACTCTGGCCGGCGAGCAGTCGGCCACCAGCACCGTTGCCCGCAGGCGGCCGGCGCTGTCGCCGTCGCGAGCGGCTGACTTCAAGCAGTGCCCGCTGCTGTACCGGTTCCGGGTGGTCGACCGGTTGCCTGAGAAGCCGAGCAGGTCGCAGGTTCGTGGCACGGTGGTGCACGCCGTTCTAGAACGGCTTTTCGCGCTGCCCGCGAACCGGCGCGATCCCGCAACGGGGCGTGCGCTCGTCGCTTCGGCCTGGGACGACGTGCTGGCGGGCAACCCGGAGCTGGCCGAACTATTCGCTGGTCCGGAAGATCCGGAGCACGCGGAATGGCTGGACTCGGCGCGCGCGCTTGTCGACGGGTACTTCACGCTGGAAGATCCGCGATCGGTTCAACCGGAGGCTTGCGAACTGCTGGTCGAAGCGGAGCTGGCCACCGGCGATCTCGACGGCGGTGAAGCGCTGCTGCTCCGGGGATACATCGACCGGCTGGACGTGGCCACCACCGGGGAGATCCGAGTGGTGGACTATAAGACCGGCGCCGCGCCGCGGGAGGTTTTCGAGGCCAAGGCCTTGTTCCAGATGAAGTTCTACGCGCTGGCACTGCTGCGGATTCGCGGGGTGGTACCCCGCCAGTTGCGGCTGCTCTACCTGGCCAATCGGCAAGCCCTGACCTACACCCCGGACGAGGCGGAACTGATCCGCTTCGAACGAACTCTCACAGCGATCTGGTCGGCTATCCGCCGCGCCGCTCGCAGCGGCGATTTCCGTGCCAATCCCAGCCGGATGTGCGACTGGTGCGATCACAAAGCATGCTGCCCAGCGTTTGGTGGCAGCCCACCGCCCTATCCCGGCTGGCCAGATCTCTCCAGCGGCGGCGCCGAGTCAGCCCTCTCCCGACATGGAGACGTATCGGGTTGAAGCCCGGCGCTGGAACCCCGATATGGCCCCCATGTCGGGGTCCGACAGCGACCGGGACGGGCGGTGTCTCAGAACCGGCAGGAGCGGATGTCGGTCGCCAGGATGGCCCTGGCGCCGCGCGCGGACAGCTGATCCATAATCCGGTTGGCATCGTTGCGCGGCACCATCGCCCGAACCGCGACCCAATCCGGATCAGCCAGCGGGGCCAACGTCGGCGATTCCAGCCCGGGAGTGATGGCCACGGCGTCGTCCAGCAGGCTGCGCGGGCAGTCATAGTCGAGCATCACGTACTGCTGGGCGAACACCACGCCCTGCAAGCGCGCGGCGAGTTGCGCCCGTTCCGGGGACGGCTGCGCGCCGGATCGTTCCACGAGCACCGCCTCGGAGGTGCAGATCGGGTCACCGAACGCGACCAGGCCGTGCTGCCGCAGAGTGCGCCCGGACCCCACCACGTCAGCGATCGCGTCGGCGACTCCCAGCTGCACGGAGATTTCCACCGCTCCATCCAGCTGGATGAGGGTGACCTGCACTCCGTGCTGAGCCAAGTCTGCGGCGACCAGCCGTGGGTACGCCGTGGCCACGCGTAACCCGTCCAGGTCACCGACCTTCCACTCTCGGCCCAGCGGTGCTGCGTAACGGAAGGAAGATCCACCGAACCCGAGCGCGAGTCGTTCGGTGACCGGCGCCTGCGAGTCCAGCACCAGATCCCGTCCAGTGATCCCCAGATCTAACTCGCCCGAACCCACATAGACGGAGATGTCGCGAGGCCGGAGGAAGAAAAATTCCACCTCGTTCGCCGTGTCGATGACGGTGAGGTCCTTCGGGTCGTGTCGTTGCCGGTAGCCGGCTTCAACAAGCATCGCCGAGGCGGGTGCCGCCAGAGTGCCCTTGCTCGGTAAGGCGACCCGAAGCATCTTGGAATTCCCGTTCATGGGCACCTCACAGGTAGCGGTAGACGTCGGAGGTGCTGATTCCCCGGCCGAGCATGAGCACCTGCACCCGGTAGAGCAATTGAGAGATCTCCTCCGCCAGTCGTTCGTTGGATTCGTGTTCGGCGGCGATCCAGACCTCGCCGGCCTCCTCGAGCACCTTCTTGCCCTGCGCGTGTACGCCATCGTCGAGCGCAGCAACGGTGCCCGATCCCTCGGGCCGGTTCCGGGCTCGCTCACTAAGCTCAGCGAACAGCTCGTCGAACGTCTTCATCCGCAGTCTGCGACCCCTCAGGCGTTGAAGTACTTCGCTTCCGGGTGGTGCGCGACGATCGCGTCAGTGGACTGCTCCGGGTGCAGCTGGAACTCTTCGGACAGCGTCACGCCGATCCGGTTGGGCCGGAGCAGCGCGACGATCTTCGCGCGATCCTCTAACTCCGGGCAGGCACCATAGCCCAACGAGTAGCGGGCACCCCGGTACCTCAGCTTGAAGAAGCTCTCCGCGTCGGCCGGATCATCCTCGGCTACCGCTGCTCCGGAGGAAAACCTCAACTGCTGCCGGATCCGCTGGTGCCAGTACTCCGCGAGCGCCTCGGTCAGCTGCACGCCGAGGCCGTGCACCTCAAGGTAATCCCGGTAAGCGTCCTTGGCGAACAGCTCAGCGGCGTAGTCGGCGATCGGCTGACCCATCGTGACCAGCTGCAAAGGCAGCACGTCCACCTCGCCGGCGGCCAATGCTGCTGCTCGTGGCCGGTAGAAATCCGCCAGGCACAGCCGGCGGTCGCGGGGCTGGCGAGGAAAGGTGAACCGGTATTGCTCAGCAGCATCCGGCCGGGCTTCGGTCAGCACAATGAGCGAGTCGGAGTCGGCGACCGCGGGGAAGTATCCGTAGACCACCGCGGCGTGTGCCAGCACCCCTTCCGTGGTCAGCCGGTCCAACCAGTAGCGCAGCCGGGGCCGGCCTTCCCTTTCTACGAGCTCTTCGTAGGACGGACCGTTTGGGGCTCCGCGGGATCCGCGCAAGCCCCACTGCCCCAGAAAGGTGGCCCGTTCGTCGAGCAGGGACGTGAAATCGGCCACGGGAATGCCCTTGACCACCCTTGTGCCCCAAAATGGTGGAGTAGGGATAGGCACGTCGGTGGCCACGTCGGAACGGTCCGCCACGGGTCCGTCAGCGGCGGCCTCTGAAGCTCGGCGTGCCTGCGCGATGCGTAGCGATCGTTCCCGGCGGGCCTTGCGCTGCGCGGCTTTGGCCTCTTCCCCGGAATCGGCTTCCACCGTGCCGCCCCGTTTCCTGACCATGATCGAGTCCATCAGCCGCAGGCCCTCGAAGGCGTCCCGGGCGTAGCGGACCTCCCCTTCGTAGAGTTCGGCGAGATCGTTTTCCACATAGGCGCGAGTCAGCGCTGCCCCGCCGAGCAGCACCGGGATGCCGGACTGGCCACGGGAATTCATCTCCTCCAAGTTTTCCTTCATGATCACCGTAGACTTCACGAGCAAGCCCGACATCCCAATCGCGTCGGCATGGTGATCCGCGGCGGCCTGCAGGATGGTGCTGATGGGCTGCTTGATACCGAGGTTGACCACCTCGTAGCCGTTGTTGGACAGGATGATGTCGACCAGGTTCTTGCCGATGTCATGGACATCACCTTTGACCGTGGCCAGTACCAGCCGGCCCTTGCCGTCCCCCGCTTCGGAACGCTCCATGTGAGGTTCCAAGTGCGCCACCGAGGCCTTCATCACCTCGGCGGACTGCAGGACAAAGGGAAGCTGCATCTGCCCCGAGCCGAATAGCTCCCCCACCGTCCGCATGCCCGAAAGCAGCGTATCGTTGATGATCTGCAGTGCGGGCCGCTGTTCCAGGGCGGCGTCAAGGTCATCGAACAACCCCTCGCGTTCCCCGCTGACGATCCGCCGCTCCAGTCGCTCGAACAGCGGCAGCGCAGCGAGCTCGGCCGCCCGGGACTCTCTCGATGACGACGTGGTCACACCCTCGAACAGCGCCATCAACCGCTGCAGCGGGTCGTAGCCGTCGCGGCGCCGGTCATACACCAGATCGAGCGCCACGGCGCGCTGCTCGTCCGGGATCCGGGCCATGGGAATGATCTTCGAAGGGTGCACGATTGCGGTGTCCAGGCCGGCCTGCACGCATTCATGCAGGAAAACCGAATTAAGGACCTGCCGAGCAGCTGGATTGAGCCCGAAGGACACATTGGACACCCCAAGAGTCGTGTGCACCTCCGGGTACCGCCGCCTGACTTCGCGGATCGCCTCGATGGTCTCCAGTGCGTCACGGCGGGTTTCTTCCTGACCGGTGGAGATGGGAAAGGTGAGGCAGTCGACGATGACATCACAGGTACGCAGCCCCCATGTGGCGGTCAGGTCGTCGATCAGCCGCGAGGCCACCCGAACCTTCCACTCCGCACTGCGGGCTTGCCCCTGCTCGTCGATACACAGCGCCACGACAGCGGCACCGTGCTCGCGGACCAACTGCATGACGCGCTGGTAGCGCGAATCCGGCCCATCGCCGTCTTCGTAGTTCACCGAGTTGATCACGCACCGCCCGCCGAACCGTTCCAGCCCGGCGCGCAGCACGGCAGGCTCGGTGGAATCCAGCATGATCGGCAGCGTCGACGCGGTGGCCAGCCGCCCGGCCAGCGCAGCCATGTCGGCGGTGCCATCGCGGCCGACGTAGTCCACGCACAGGTCGATCAGGTGCGCACCGTCACGGGTCTGCGCGCGGGCGATCTGCACGCACTCGTCGAACCGCTCAGCCAGCATGGCCTCGCGGAATGCCTTCGACCCGTTGGCATTGGTCCGTTCGCCGATCATCAACACGCTGGCGTCCTGGCGGAAAGGCACCGCGACATACAGCGACGACACCCCCGGCTCGGGACGCGGGCGCCGGCGTCGAGGGGTCAGCTCAGCTACCGCTTGGGCTACCGCGGCGATGTGCCGGCGGGTTGTGCCGCAACACCCACCGACCAGCCGTACACCGAACTCGGTGACGAAGCCGGCCAGCGCCGCAGCCAGCTCCTCCGGGGTCAGCGGGTATACCGCCCCACCGGTGCCAAGCTCGGGTAGCCCGGCATTGGGCATCACCGACAGCGGGATCCGCGAGTATTTCGCCAGCTGCCGCAAGTGCTCGCTCATCTCAGCGGGACCGGTGGCGCAGTTCAACCCGATCAGGTCAATACCCAGCGGTTCCAGCGCGGTCAACGCGGCGCCGATCTCGGTGCCCAGCAACATCGTGCCGGTGGTCTCCACAGTCACCTGGACGATGATCGGGACGTGCCGACCCTCCGCGACCATCGCGCGCCGCGCCGCAATCACGGCCGCCTTGCACTGCAGGAGATCCTGGCTGGTCTCCACCAGCACCGCGTCGACTCCACCGGCGAGCAGGCCCCGAACCTGCTCGACGTAGGCGTCCCGCAACTCGGGGAAGGCGATGTGCCCCAGGGTGGGCAGTTTGGTGCCAGGTCCTACCGATCCGAGCACGAACCGGGGGTGCTGTGGCTCAGTGAACTCGTCTGCTACCTCGCGGGCCAGCGTGGCACCCACTTCGGCCAGTTCCCAGATCCGGTCCGCTATGCCGTATTCGGCCAGATTTGCCAGATTGGCCCCGAAAGTGTTGGACTCGACCGCGTCGGCACCCGCCTCCAGGTACCCCCGGTGCACTGCACGCACCACGTCCGGGCGGGTGACGTTGAGGATCTCATTGCAGCCCTCCAACCCGGCGAAGTCGTCCAGAGTCAGGTCTGCCGACTGCAACATCGTGCCCATCGCCCCATCGGCGACCACGACACGATGCGCCAGGACGTTGAGCAGCGATGACAAGGCCATACGATCCAGACTAGAGGAGCGATTTTGTGGCTCTGTGGAAATTGCGGCGTATCGCGGCGCGGCCAGCGGGGCTCAGGAGCCGTAGGCTAGCGCGGTGACCTATTCGGACTACCCCAGTAGCGACTCGGCGGCGCGCCGATCGCCGCTGCCCGAACTCACCTCGCCGGTGCTGGTAGCCGCATTCGAGGGCTGGAATGACGCCGGAGACGCTGCAAGCACGGCCATTGAGCATCTGCAGCTGAGCTGGGATGCAAAACCCCTGGCCGAAATTGATCCTGAAGACTACTACGACTTCCAGGTCACCAGGCCCACCACCAAGCTGGTGGACGGGATCACGCGGCGTATTGACTGGCCCACCACCCGCCTCTCGGTATGCCGACCTCCTGGAGCCGACTTCGACGTGGTGCTCGTGCACGGCATCGAGCCCAACATGCGCTGGCGGTCGTTCTGCAACGAACTGCTCGGCTATGTCATGGACCTCGGGATCACCAGCGTGGTCACCTTGGGCGCGCTGCTCGCCGACACCCCGCACACGCGCCCGGTGCCCGTCACCGGCACCTCGTACGATGCGGCCTCGGCTGCCCGGTTCCAGCTGGAACGCTCCAAGTACGAGGGCCCTACCGGGATCGTGGGGGTTTTCCAGGACGCATGTGTGCAGGCCGGAGTGCCTGCCATCTCCTTCTGGGCTGCGGTGCCGCACTACGTCTCCGCCCCGCCGTCCCCGAAGGCCACGTTGGCGTTGCTACACCGGGTGGAGGAAGTGCTCGACCTGGAGGTCCCGCTCGGTGCGCTGCCCGAAGAATCCGAGGAGTGGGAGGCGACCGTCAGCGAGATGGCTGACGAGGATGACGAGGTCGCCAGCTACGTGCGTGCTCTGGAAGAGCGAGGCGACACCGAGATCACGTTGCATGAGGCCAGCGGGGACGCTATCGCCGCGGATTTCGAGCGTTACCTGCGCCGCCGCCGTCCCGGAGGTACCTCAGGACCACGGGGACTGTGAGTGGGACTGCGATACGTCACGCGCCTTCCTACTCACGAGTCGTGGACCAGCGCGGGTATGAGCTGTTCATCAGGGGTCAGCGAACCGTGGTGGCCGATCAATCCGCTCAACTTGGGCGTGGCTTGGGATCGGATCACGGCAAACTCTGTCCGGGCGGCGACGATGATGTTCCCGATGCGGTCGCGGATGTGGTTCTCGACGAGGGGACCGAACCACCCAGCTGCGATGGCTTCGTCACGGGTCAGGATCCAGGCTCGATCTCCAATAACATCGCGCCAGGTGGCAAGCACATCATTCGCGGCGCCCGGCTCGGTGTAGACATACCGAGCACGCGCGTCCCCGCCAAGCAGGCGCACTCCAGCTTGCAGCGCAGGCTCAGTGTCGAAATCAAGCCTGCTTTCCTCGGGCACGGTCACCATGCCGTGGTCGGCGATCACCACAAGCCGGACGCCTCGCGGCAGGCCGTCGGCGATGCTGGCCGCTAGCCGGTCGACGTGGCCGAGCTGCAGCCGCCAGGGCAACGATCCGACGCCGTAAACATGGCCGAGTAAGTCCAGGTCACCGTGGTAGGCGTAGCAGAACGCTCGCGCGCCGCCAGATGCCGCAGACAGCGCGACCAAGACGTTGCCCGCCAGATCGCCCAGTGCGTGGACGCCTTTCATTTCGCCACCACGCAATGCTGCGCGGTTCAAACCCGAACCTCGATGGACCTCCGGAACGGCGAGGATCACCTGAACTCCGGCAGCGGCAGCGCGCTCCAATGCGGTAGGTCGCGGCTGGATCTCCTCGGGCACGAATCGTTCACGAAGATCGACCCGGTGGCCGCCGCCGTGGGTGTGCCAGCTCAACGCGTTGATGAGCCCGCCCTCAGGAACGGCGAAGGAGAAGCCGACGATCCCATGCTGGCCCGCAGGCATACCCGTGCCGATGGTGGCCACCCCGGCGGCCGTCGTCGCGGGAAACCCGGCAGTGATCGGCTCCTGACCCGCGGCTAGAGAACTCAGGAATGGCGCGTCGGCGGAGTGCTCCTGCAGTGCAAGCCACCCGAGGCCGTCCACGAGCAGCAAGCACGCGCCGTGCGTCGGGGTCAGCTGTAACGCATTGGCGAAGCCGGCGACTCCCAGACCGGCGAGCAGCGAAGGCACGACATCAGCAAGCGACGCACGCTGGCCGTGGGGTAGCAGCGGTGTTGCCCTTGCCGATGCTTCGACCCTTCGAGCAGGTCCCATAGTCACAGCGCGATACCGAGCAACGCATCAACAGCGGTTCGCACCAGCGCAGGGCCGTCCACGTCATGGGCGCGGCGGGTCAGCGTCTCAGTGGCCCAAGCGTCGACAGTAGCGAGAGCTCCAACCGTATCGAGATCGTTGGCCAGGTATGCGCGTATGAGTTCGATCGCGTCGTCGGCTGAGGCACCAGCGGGTCGAGCAACGGCTTCCCGCCAGCGCTCCAGCCGGGAGACCGCGGTGTCGAGCATTCCGGTATTCCACGATCGATCGGTGCGGTAGTGGTCGGACAGCAATGCCAGCCGCAGCGCCATCGGGTCGACCTGGTCGGCTCGCAGCCGGGAGACGAAGACCAGGTTGCCCTTCGACTTGGACATCTTCTCCCCGTTGAGACCGATCATCCCGGTATGCACGTAATTCCGTGCCATCGGATACTGGCCGGTGAGCGCTTCGGCATGGGCGGCAGAGAATTCATGGTGCGGGAAGATCAGATCGGAGCCGCCGCCTTGTACGTCGAAACTTGTGCCCAACCGGTTGAGCCCGATCGCGCAGCATTCAACATGCCAGCCGGGACGTCCTGCGCCCAACTCCGAGTCCCACGACGGCTCGCCTTCACGGGCGGTGCGCCACATCAAGGCGTCTAGCGGGTGTCGCTTGCCGGGGCGCTGCGGGTCACCGCCGCGCTCAGCGGCGAGCCGGATCATCGTGTTGGTGTCGTAACCGGACTCGGAGCCGAAGTGCGGTGCAGCACGGTGGTCGAAGTAGACGTCGGGATATCCGGGATCATCGATGCGGTAGGCCGCACCGCAGGCCAGCAACTTGGCGACAACTTCCACGATCTCACCGATGGCTTCAACGGCACCAACGAAGTCCCGTGGCGGCAGCACCCGCAGTGCTTCCATGTCTTCCCGGAACAGCGCGGTCTCCCGCATTCCGAGGACTACCCAGTCATCTTGGTCGCGGATCGCCCGTTCCAGCAGCGGGTCGTCGACATCAGTGACGTTCTGCACGTAGTGCACCTGGTGGCCGGCGTCACGCCAGTACCGGTGCACCAGGTCGAAGGCCAGATACGTGGCGGCATGCCCGAGGTGGGTGGCGTCATAAGGCGTGATACCGCACACGTACATCCGGGCAGTGCGGCCGGGCGCGGTCGGTTGGACCCGCCCAGCGGCAGTGTCGTGCAGCCGTAGTGGCGGGCCCTGACCTGGTAGCTGCGGCAACGCTGTCGAGGTCCAGGGCTGCATGGAATCGACACTACGTCACCGCGGAGGTGCCATCGGTGCTGTTGGGACTGGGCAGGATGTGGGACCGCGGGACGGCACGACACGCGCGACGCCGAGGCGCGACATGCGGGCACGGGGGCGCGACACGCCGGACTAGGAGCGGCGTTTACGGTGGCGGAGATAGTCGCCCACTACTGCTGCGCCCAGACCGTCCACCCCAGGGTCGAGCACCCGGCCCCCGCAACGCCGAGCCAAAGCGTGTACGAATACAGCCAGGCGGGGATCGTCGCCGAGCATCACGATGCTCACCGCGGTGCCATGGCGGGCCAACCCGTCCATCTCGCGCACGGTCAGCGCCAGCGTTTGGGGCTGGGTCGGGTAGCTGAACACCGCCTCACCATCGGGCTCCAGGTGTGCGGTGGGTTCCCCATCGGTCACCACCAACAGCACCGGGGCGGCATCCGGGTGGCGGCGCAGATGCCGGCCGGCTAGCAAGAGCGCATGGTGCAGGTTGGTGCCCTGTTCCCACACCCCACCTAGGCCGGTCAGGTCGGCGATGTCCACGCTCTGGGCATGACGCCCGAAGGTGATCAATTCTAGTGCGTCGGAGCGGAACCGGGTCCGGACCAGGTGATGCAGCGCCAACGCGGTGCGTTTCATGGGCACCCAGTGTCCGTCTTGCACCATTGACCACGAGGTGTCGACGCACAATGCCACCGCAGCCCGTGCCCGCTGCTCGGTGTCTACCAGCTCGACGTCTTCGACGGTCAGCAGCGGTGCTTCGCTGCGGGTGGCTGACCGGCGCAGCACGCTGTTGCGCACGGTACGGGGCACGTCCCACGGCTCTGAGTCACCGAATTGCCAGGGCCGGCTCCCGCCGCTGGGTTCCCCGGCGGCGCCAGCCCGACGCAGCTCCCGCTCACCACGCCTGCTTCGCAGCACGCCCACCACGTCGTTGAGGGCCTGCGCACCGAGTCGGCGCATCGCCTTGGGTGACAGCCGAAGTGACCCGTCGGGGGCGCGCTCGAAGAAGCCGTGCCGTTCTAGCTGACGTTCCAGCTCGGTGAGCCGGCGGGCATCGAGCCGGGCTTCATCACCCAATTGACGGGCTAGCGCATCCAGGTCGATGTCCTCGGCGCGGGCTCCGGCATACGCCTGGGCGAGTTGCTCGGCCAATGCGTCCAATTCGGCGAGGTCGACCATCGCCTGCGCGCCCTCGCCCAGGCCGAGCGGATTCTGGCCACGGAAGCGCTCAGAGCCTTGCCAATCTTCGCCGGGCCGCAATGCCTGAAGGTGCGCATCGAGCGTCGCCAGCTGGGCGGCCAGCCGGGGGTCACCGAAGGCTTGCTGGACGAGCTCGGCGAGTTCGGCCCGTTGCTGCGCGCTCATCGAGTTGAGCATCCGCTGCGCCGCCGCGGCGCGGGCGGCCAGCGCGTCGATCAACTCCTCGACGTTGCGGGGACGTTCAGGGAAGAAATCCCCGTGCTTGCGCATGAACTCCTCGAAGCGCTGGGGAGTGTCCGAGGCACCCCGGGAATGAGCGGCGAGCAGATCGTTGAGGTCTGACAGCATCCGCCGGATGCGCTCGACGTCCTCGGACGAGCTGGATTGCACTGCCCGCTTGATCCCCTCGAAGCGCTGTTCGAGCAATTGCTGGCCGAGCAGGTCGCGGATCTGCTGGTAGGCCTGGGCAGCCTCGGGGCTTCGCCAGTTGTAGTCGGCGAGTTCGGTTACCGCGCGGGCGGTGTCTGGGGGTAGCGCGTCAAGCCGGGCCTCACGAAACCGAGCGTCGTCGTCGGGGTCGGGAAACAGCGCCTGCCGCTCCGCAGTGAGGGCCTTGTTCAGCAGCTCGCGGACCTGCTGGAGAGTGCCGTCGAGCCGGTGGCGGCGGGTGATCTCGGTGCGGCGGCGCCAGATCCGGCGCCCCAGCTCATCCATGCCCGTCGTGCCGGGCAACCCGCGGCGCAGCAGCTCCCGCATCGCCGCTCGTGGTGATGCCCCATCCATGACATCGCGACCGATCTGATCGAGCGCCGCGGACAGGTCGGGCGGGGGCGCCAACGGATCTGGGCCACCGTGCCATGGTCCGTAGCTGTACCGGCTTGGCGAAGTCATTGCCGGGATCCGTACACCGTGCGGCCGTCTTCGACGTCCTTGCCGAGTTTTTGGCTGAGATACAGCGACTCCAGAGCGAGTTCGATCGCGGCGGCGATCGGACCCGGTGGGCCGCCTGGAGAGGCACCGAGCCTGGTGACGACCTCATGGAGCACGGGCAGTTCCGGCAGCGCGGCGAGCACATGGGTAGCTGGTACCTGCTCACCGGTGACCACCCGGTGACCGCCAGAGACCGCCGCAGCGAGCGGCGTGAGGTTCAAGCCGCGTAGCCGGGCCCGGGTGGTGTCGGCCACTGCACGGCGCAACAGGTGAGTGAGCACTTCACCCTGCTCGTCGCGTTGCGCAGAGGCTTGATCATATCCGGATTCGAACTCCAATTTGCCTCGCAGCACCGCCGGCACCGCTTCCAGGTCGACAGGCCGAGCAACCGCATGGTCTTCACCGGTCAGCGCGGCTCGGCGCAGCGCGGCGGCGGCGACGGTCTCCGCACCGGCCACTGCGAACCGTGCCGACACCCCGGAGCGCTGATCGATCGCCGCGCTAGCGCGCAAGTGCCGCGCGAACCGGGCCAGCACTTCGAGTAGAGGCTCGCCGACCTGCGCACCAATACCGGCCAGGTCGGCTTCTTGAGCGACCAGCGCCACCTCGTCGGCCATCTCCCGCGGGTAGTGGGTGCGGATCTCGGCACCAAAACGGTCCTTCAGCGGGGTGATGATCCGGCCACGGTTGGTGTAGTCCTCAGGATTAGCACTGGCGACGAGGAGCACGTCTAGCGGTAACCGCAGGGTGTAGCCGCGGACCTGGATGTCGCGCTCTTCCATCACGTTGAGCAGCGAGACCTGGATCCGCTCGGCCAGGTCGGGCAGCTCGTTGATGGCGACGATGCCGCGGTGTGCACGAGGTACCAACCCGTAATGGATCGTCTCCGGGTCACCCAGCGTCCGACCCTCCGCGACTTTCACCGGGTCGACATCGCCCACCAGATCACCCACCGACGTGTCGGGGGTGGCCAGTTTCTCGGCGTAGCGCAATGACCGGTGCAGCCAGGCCACCGGTAAATCCTCACCGAGCTCAGCTGCGCGTCGGATCGACGCTGGGGTGATCGGCTGGTAGGGGTGCTCAGCGAGTTCGGCGCCCTCGATCACGGGAGTCCACTCGTCCAGCAGGCCAACCAGGGTGCGCAGTAGTCGGGTCTTACCCTGCCCACGCTCGCCTAGCAGCACTACATCGTGTCCGGCCAGCAGCGCGCGCTCCAGCTGCGGCAACACGCTGCCAGAGAAGCCGATGATGCCCGGCCACGGATCCCGACCGCTGCGCAATGCGTCAAGCAGGTTGGTCCGTATTTCACTTTTGATCTCACGCTGCACATGCCCGGAGGCACGCAACGCGCCCACGGTTCGCGGCAGGCCGGTGGGGGGCTGCGGGGATCTGCGCTGCGAGGTGACGGCCACAGCTCCACGCTACGCAACAACCGTCCCGACCAGCATCCCCGACTCGTTGCTGTAGCACCCAGATTCGTCGCACAACCGCTGTGGACAGCCACGCATTCCCTGCATGGCCGGGGAAGAATATCGTCGACCACCGGATCGGCATCGCCGCAAATACCTACGACTGCTCTTCTAAAAACTAAGCGGAAAAAGCTTCGACCTTAATACCCTCGGCCCCACCGCGTTGCGATGGGGCCGACTTCCGATCTATCACGGTCTACGGACAAGTAATGGTAGGACCGTTGGCCCATAAGCCTTGGCCGCCGACGCCGCCGCACAGGCCAGGACCACCTACAATGCCCCCGTTACCACCATTACCTCCGATACCGGTTGGCCCGCCGGGTAGGCCTCCGGCACCGCCGACGACACCGCCATTCCCGCCGTTGCCGCCGTTTCCGTCGAGTCCGGTGCCTTGGCCGGGGCCACCTCTACCCCCCATTCCGCCCATGAAGCCGCCCGCCCCGCCGTTGCCGCCGTTACCACCGGATCCATTGGGACCTCCACCAGCACCCCCTGCGCCACCCGTGCCACCGAAGATTCCGCCGTAACCGCCGACACCCCCGACACCGCCATTACCGGCTAGTCCGCTGACGCCCCCGGGGCCACCGGCAGGTCCAGCATTTCCTCCTGGACCGCCAGCACCACCGGTACCTCCCCTGAATGCACCGATACCTCCAGCGCCACCGGCACCGCCCAAGCCGCCGTTACCGCCATTGCCATTCGGAAATCCTCCGGGGCCGCCGTTAGCACCGGCGCCGCCGGCACCACCGGTGCCGCCAACGGAGTTGGAGAAACCGTTGATGCCCCAGCATTGAATGCAAGGTACTGGGCTACCGGGAGTAGCTTCGGCAGGTAACGCCGAAATTACGAGCACCCCACCAGTTAAACTGGCCATTACAGCGGAAACGACAAGGCGTTTCATATTGGAAGCCTCCCAGAAGAGCTGATTGATTGTCGATGTGCGATCACCCCGACTGTGTGAAATCAGGTGCCATTTGCACCGTTCCCACCTGCACCCCCGGCACCTCCAGCGCCTCCATTACCCCCAGCGCCTCCAACACCCCCCGGTTGGCCCGGTTGACCGGGTTGGCCCGGTTGGCCCGGTTGGCCTGGTTGACCCGCACCCCCGGGAAGTCCATGAGGACCGACCTGGGCCAGTAAGCTCAGCAATTCCGTCAGCAGGCCGGATTGATCGATCTGACCGGACTGCTGAAGCTGATCGACTAACTGGCGTATCTGCTCGCGCAGCAGTTGAGCTTGATTGGATTGGTTATCGGACTGGCTTAGCGTTTCAACCAACTGCCGGAGTTGGTCGAACTGGCTCAGCTGGTTGACTTGGCTCGGCTGGTCAAGCTGCTCAATCAGTTGACGAAGCTGTTCGACCGACTGACCAAAACAGGTCAGCTTGTCAGGCTGGCCAAATAAACTGAAAGCTTGAACCAGCTGGCTAAACTGATCGGATTGGTTCTGCTGGCTGGTGAGACTGAGCCGCGCCATCACAAGGCGAAGCTGCTGGGCCAGCGATCCGGACTGGCCAGCAGCGTCACCTGGTACGTCAGGCTCATAGTACTGAACGGATCGGAGCAGCAGGCTGGGCTCATCGCTCAACGGTTGACTGACCTGATGTTGGCTGACTGCAATTCCGGCCATGGCCGCCAGCACCGCGGTGGTTGCCGCCATGGTCCGCATAGCCCGCACATGCGGCCTGAAGTGCAGTGTTGTCTTGTGAAGTGACCTGAGTTTCATAGGATGCCCTCGCTCCTCGCCGCCGGTGACATACGCCTGACCAGTTTTGAATCAAAGCGGATGGAGCCGGTCGCTTCTGTGTCGTCAGCGTTTCTTTGTCAGCCTGCGCGGGACACACCCTCCGTGAGTCGGGCCGCAAAGCGCCCCTGCGCGGCTCTCATGGCGTAAAGTCGCCGTTAATTCTTTCCTACAGAGGCGTGTTTAGTGATAAATCGTGGCCTTGGTAATAATTACCTCCTTAGTGGACGGATATAGTGGGTTGAGGAGGGGGTCTATGGCCGGCCCCCTCCTCAACACGGTTTTATCTCGGCACGAGATCCAGACGTGAAGGCCGCGAAGCAGCGGTCGTGACCACGCGATCGACGGGCACATTGATGGATCCGTCAGGTCAGCTCTTCACGCAGGAAGACGATTCAGAACGCGAAGCCGCCGTCGCCGCCCGCTCCGCCGTTTCCGCCGTTTCCGCCGTTTCCTCCGTTGCCCAAGATGGACGCCCCGCCAGCACCGCCGGCGCCACCGGGTCCGCCCATACCGCCGTTGCCGGCGATGCATCCGGTAAACGCCAGGTTGACGCAGCTACCGCCCACACCACCGTTGCCACCGTTGCCACCGTTGGCGCCGTTGCCACCGTTGAAGAAGATCGAAAATCCGCCGTTACCGCCGTTACCGCCGCCACCGCCGTTGCCGCCATTGCCAGCGGCGCATGGTCCGGCTGTTGCGAAGATCCCGGTGAAGCAACTGCCACCAGCACCGCCGGGGCCACCGTTGCCCCCGATGCCACCGTTGCCACCAGGGTTAAAGATCCCGAAGCCGCCATTACCGCCCGGGCCGCCGAGGCCGCCGTTGCCACCCACGCCGCCAAAGCAGCCGGCGACAAAGCAGGTACCACCGGCGCCGCCGGCGCCGCCCGGGGCACCGGGGCCGCCATTACCAGCGGCGAACGCGGTGCCTCCGGCGGCGAGCACCAGGCCAGTAGCGATGACCGCTGAAGATGCGAAAACGCCAAGTCGCCGCGTGATATTGCGATCCATGAATACCTCCGTAGTTGTGATCTCACGTGACCAGATTCGGACGCGTCAGATCGGTCCGCAGGCTCCATTTCCACTTCGATCACAAAACCGCCCTAAAATAGCCTCAGTATCGAAACCACTGGAGCGGGGTGGCTGAGCCCGTCACGATGGACATCGCCGACTAAGTCGTCGTGTAACCGCGATGACCGCGACACCATCCCAATGGCCTAATGCATGACCGATTACGTAAGAATCTCTAAACCTGCCGGTTGACCGCACCTAACTATCACTACCGCCGGGAGGCTAACACAGCGTTTAGTTAACAAGGCGCAAACAACGGTCAACCATCACGAGACCTTTATGTCGACCATAATAGGAGTTTAACGTCAATCGCGAGCAGAATTAACATCAGTCATCAGCCGGGACCGTCAGACGCGTGGTGGAGTTCACCGGCGTCCCCGCTAGATGGTCACCCGTACAGCTATTTTGAATAAATGTCATGGCGAGTCGGATGCCAAGCGGATGCAATTCACAGTGATATGTTTGTTCCTGGCGGCCGACGCGATAGCCTGCCGATGTGGTGAGTCGATCGACTCGATCGGCGACTAGCCGTGGTGTCCTGGAAAATGGAGCTGGGCGCCCATCATTCACGCTGGCGGGCCTACGCAATCCCGACAGCATAATCTGACCGGATGTCTCCCGGGCCTGCAGCCCGGCGAGCATTCGCCCATCATCAGCAGACCCGCATACAGCTCATATACCTCATAACGGACTCAGAGGGCACGCGGCAGCTATCATTGGCCTACCCACCACTGTCTAGCCCATGCACACTCGAAATCTCTGACCGTGCATCAGGGATGCACCGCATGTCGGGATGTCTTCGGCCTAGCGGTTCGCGCCACGCGGTCATTTTGACCGATGACCGCACCTACCGCACGCATTGAGTGAGATCGTGAGCCCAAACAGTAGCCGTCCTGGAATCTCGCGTTACGCCGATAGTAAGCGATCCGTTACAGAAAACTGACCCCGTTACGCCAATGGAGTTGTCCATGTGAACTTCCGTTACACAAAGGATCCCGGTCCGATGAACCAACGGACGACTTCAGCACGGCCATAAATTCGCTAACGCTTGGATAGAAAGATGAGCACCGCAGTCGTGTCGCAACCTACTGCCCCGCTGATCAGGTCGGCGGGGCAGTCGGAGATTGTGACATCGGCACCAGCGTTCGCGCCCCTTTCGTTCAGAGCACGGCCGGGCGGTCGAAGTTTCAAGGCGGTCCGACGAGCCAGCCTCAAACTTCTTGTCTCTGGTGGATTCACGGTGCTGGTAGCTTTGCTGCTAGAACTGATCTTGGCTGACAGCGGCATCGCTTCACTATCGGCACCAGCCGGCGCCGTAGCTGACGCAATTGTGAAAACTGAGGCAACCACATACTACGCGCGGGCCAACCCAGCGCCCTTCATAGGTCACAATAACAGCAAGCCTAGCGGCGGGTGGGCATCAGCACTGGGATCGATGGGCGACACGTCTACACTGCGTTCTCGTACTTCCGATAGTACGCGTTTGCCGGTTGGGTATATCGCCGGTGCGATCGCTGAGGGTTTTGTTCCCGGTGCTGGTTCCGCCGGAACCGTTGGAGGAACCAGCAGTTCCGGCGGAACCAGCACCGGCGGAGTCTTCGCCATTTTGCTGGCCTTGGGCGTCATAGCTTTCCCCAATCTGTCTCAGTGGATGGGGGCGGAATACGGCAGCCGGTTAACCTGGGTCTTCTCACGACCTCTCGTACGTCCTGGATAGTAGTCCCCAAGTGTAAACCTTTACCGTCAGCGAAAAACTAATCACGAACACTGTCTACCCTCTTCAACAAATGGGACGTATTGTGAAGACCGCAAAAATGACCTTGGTGGCCGCAGTGGTAGCGGCCGGAATGCTCGCAGGCGGAACCGCGACCGCGTTCGCGGCCATCCCCGCCCCCTCCCCCACCGTATTCGCTGCCTCAAGTGACGGACGCGGTGGAGATCACCATGGCAGCAATAACAACAACGGCGGAAGCACAAGGATTCACTCGAGCGGCCAGCAGCAGTCGCCACGCGGCAACTCGCCAAGATATAGCAACGACAACACCACAAGCACCAGGCAGGACTCCACCAGTCATGCCTCCGCCACAATTGACCCGGCTTCAGGAACAGGCAACCATGTCAGGTCGAGCGCACATAACAACAGCAATGCAACCAGCAGCGTGACCGGTGCGGGTAGCTCCAGAAACGAGGTCAGCTCGAATGCAAACAACAGCGGTATCGCCACCTCTACAGCGTCTGGTCGCAATAACAATGTTCACAGCAATGCCAACAACAGCGCTACGGCCTTGTCCGTAGCGACTGGCAACAACAACAATGTTCAGATCAACGCTAATAACAGTGGTATCGCAGCGGCCGGAGTAACTGGCAACAACAACAATGCCAGCTCCACCGCAAACAACAGTGGCCGTGCAACTAGTGGCGTGTTCGGTAGTGGAGGAAATAACAACACCACCAACGCTACAGCGAATGGTGCGGGCAGCCAAGCCGCATCAGGGGTGATCACGGCCGGAAATAGCAACACCACCAATGCCACCGCGAACGGCACAAACACAACTGCCTCGAGTCTTGTTGATTCCGGTAACAGTAACAAGCTAAGCTCGAGCGCTACCGGGACCGGTAGCACCGCCGCAAGCATCGTCTTTGGCGCCACGGGCAATAACAACAAACTCGGGAGCCAGGCCACCGACGGCGCCACCGCCGTCTCTGCGGTCAACAGCGGCAACAATAACCAGGCCACCAGCATCGCCAAGGGTGCGGGTAGCGCCGCTGTAGCCCTTGTCAACGCCCCGACGACGGGTACCAGTGACAACAACGTGCTCAACGCGATCGGGACGAACGGGGGCCAAGCAGGTGCCAGTGTCATCGGTGACAACAACAAGGCCACCAGCGTTGCCGAGGGCACGAACAGTACGGCTCTGGCCAATGCAGAAAATGGCTCTACGGCCACCGCGGCAGCAAGAAACGGCGGTCAGGCGACCGCTATAGCAACCTTGCCTGGAAGCCGGGCTACCGCGATCGCTATCGGGAACGGTTCTAGCGCGGTCGCTTCCCAGACCGCCCCAGGTCAGGGCACCGCAACGGCCACCTGTGGTACTGGCGGCGTGGCATTTGCAGCGACCAGCGGTGGAGCAGTGGACGCATGTTGAGTCTGGCAGGTTGAGTTGCACCAGCACGATTTACTGGGTTTGTCCCCGCGCCGCGGGGACAAACCCGATAAATCGGCAACGGATGGTGGTCATCGCTGCCGGAGGTTCTTCCTCCCTTTCTTGACCTCGGGTCATGACGACGGCGGGAAACAGGAGCGCTACATGCCTGCCATTATCAGTACGATTATCGAAAGATCGCCGACCACCAATCGCGACACTCGGTTTCAGGGGGAATATTGATGTCTGATACAGCGACAACTACTACCAGACGCCCATCTCTGAGCCAGACAGCGCGGTCGGCTCAGGCCAAGGTCGTCGGTGCGGCGTTGACCATCTCAGCGCTGCTGCTGGCAGGCTGCGCTGGTAACAGTGGGAATGATCCGGCCAGCACGTCATTGTTGCTGGCCGGACCGAACACCAACATCGTAGTGACTATCCCAGCGGGCTGGCACCAGGTCATCGACAGCGCCAACCCCCCAATCCCCGAGATGGTGTCGCCGACTACGTGCATGGGGAACCAGGAAGTTTCGTGCGCCACTGGCCTGGCCCGGATCGGGACCCTTACTGCGCCGACCGCTCAAGCCGCTGAGCAGACCATCGAGCAGGCCGTCACGACTACTCCTGGAGTCAAGACCGGCGCCACTCTCAGCCAAGGACCGGGCAAGGTTGGTAGGCACGACGGCTACCGGCATCGGTTCACGTTTACCAACCCCAGCGCTACCCTCACTTGCGAGATCGCCGCAGTCCCGTCCGGTCCCACGACGCCAGACGCGCAGGGCAACCACGAATTCTCGGTGGTGCTGGTGTGGGTCTCCGACAAGCCAGGTGCGCCCAAACCGGAGGTCATCGATCAGATCATAGGCTCAGCGAAGGTCGTGGGCGGTCAACCACCGAGCTAGCCAAGGCCTAGCCTCCGGTCCGAAGGTCTCCACCCTGCGCGCGGGTCTCAAAACGCTGGCCACGGAATCGCGGGCCAGTGCCCGTTGGGCGCCGGGAAGGTTTTGCTGATCAGTAACTGATCAGCACGATCCCGCACCGCCCGCACTTCCGCTTGGGTGAGGTGCTCAGCCAGCGCGGTGCCCAGCGCACCATCCAGCTCAGATCGCACTCGGCGAAGCACGTCGAGTACTGCTGGGGACAGCTGGTCGCCCAGGAAGCCCCATAGCACCGTACGCAGCTTAGTCTCCCGATGCAGGCAGATCCCGTGGTCTACGCCATACACGCCACCGTCCAGCCCGGCGAGCACATGCCCACCTTTGCGATCGGCGTTGTTGAGCAGCACGTCGAGCACGGCTAGCTGTCGTATTGCTTCCGTGTCGGCGTGCACGAGAAGCGCTGGGTTGCCGAAGCGGTCCTGAGCCCGCAGTACCGTACGCCACCCCCGCGGCACCGCGTCCACGGCCACCACATCCACTAGGCCGTGTTCAACGTTGGTGTCCACCCATAGCTGCACCATGCCGCGCCCTAACGGTCCCGATCGCATCACGGTAGGCGGCACGAGCGACCAGCCGGTGGCCTCGGAAAGCAGCCAGCTCGCCACCTCGCGGCCGGCCAGGGTGCCGTCCGGGAAGTCCCACAGCGGGCGCTCGCCACGAATAGGTTTGTAGACGCATTCGGCGCTGACCCCCTCGCAGTGCACCGTGCACAGCAGGGTTGCATTGGACGCATCGACGATCCGACCGGTGACGTCGAGGCGGCCGTGGCGTAGCAACGGCAGCGCCGCCGGATCGGTGGGCAGCACCGGAGCTCGCTTAAGTCTCAACTTGGCGACGGTAGCCATTCTGCCGTGGGCAGATGTGCCCGTGGGGACCCAACGGTTCCGCACACAGCGGGCACGGCTTGCGACCAGCCGAAATCACCCGCTCGGCGCGCACCGCGAACGCGCGCGCTTGGTCGAGTGACAGGAACACCCGCACCGCATCCGGGCCATCCTCAGCGTCATCGAGCACCATGGACTCGTCGACCTCCTGCTCGCTTACCGCAAGCAGCTCAACGACGATGGCCCGAGACTCGACGTCCCAGCCCAGCCCCATGGTGCCAACGCGAAATTCTTGCTCCACCGGCGCACGCAAGGGCTCGGTATCCACCGCCAGCTCGTCGGCTTCGGCGAGGGCGCCGGCACCCAATCGTCGAACCAGCTCGTTGAGCAAAGCGGAAAGCCGTTCAGCAAGGACCGCGACTTGTTCTTTTTCCAGCGCAACACTGATCACCTTGGCCTTGTCGATGGCCTGCAGGTAGAACGTGCGGTCGCCGGGCTCCCCGACCGTGCCGGCGACGAACCGGTCGGGCGTACGAAATACATGGATGACACGGGACATGGCACTACCGACACTAGAGCACCACGCGCTGCGCGGCAGCGGCGTCCCCACTCAGTTAGCGCCTGTCGAGCCTCCGGGCGTGGCGTCCGACGAAAGTCGCCGCCGGCGCCGGCGTTTGGGGGGGAGCAGGCCGCGCAAGTCATCTCCACAGTCATTGATCCGTTGCACGAAGGGCCGGGTCTCCGTGTAGGTCACGGCGCTGACCGAGCACGGGTGAGCGACGATGCGCTGGAAACTGTCCAGGTGCAGGCCCAGCGCATCGGCCAGCACTGCCTTGATGAGATCGCCATGCGTACAGACCAGCCACAACACCTGGGAGCCGTGCTCCGCGGCCAGCTTCGCGTCCCACTCCCGCACCGCCGCCACCGCCCGAGTCTGCATCGCGGCCAGGCCCTCGCCGCTAGGAAACACCACTGCCGAAGGGTGCGCCTGCACTACCTTCCACAGCCGTTCTTTAGCTAGGGCGCGTAGTTCCCGGCCAGTCCACTCGCCGTAGTCCATCTCTACGAATCGGTCGTCGACGGTCACCTCGAGATCTCGCGCCTGCGCCAGCGGAGCGAGAGTTTCCTGGCAGCGCTGCAGCGGGGAGCTCACCAGCGCAGCCAGCGGCAGCTGCGCCAAACGCTCAACCACTCTCTGTGCCTGTGCTTGACCATCCTCGTCGAGGCCCACTCCCGGATTACGCCCGGCGAGAATCCCAGCGGTGTTCGCCGTGGACCGGCCATGTCGGAGCAGGATCACGGTGCCCACGCCGCCACCCTACGCACCCGCTAGCGTGCACCCCCGTGCAACAGCGCTATTTGGGCCGCAGCGGACTCCGCGTGTCCCGGCTTGCACTGGGAACCATGACCTGGGGTCATGACACCGACGCCGAGGAAGCTGCCACAGAGCTGGTCGCCTTCGTCGATGCGGGCGGAACATTGGTCGACACCGCCGATGTGTACAACGACGGCGAGTCAGAACGAATCCTGGGTAAGTTGCTTGCCGAACTCATCCCCCGGGACGAGGTCGTGCTCGCAACCAAGGCAGTGGCCCGGCGCGACGACGGGCCGTTCGGCGGCGGTGCGTCCCGGGCATCGTTGTTCGCAGCGCTGGAAGGCTCGCTGCGCCGGCTGCGCACCGATCATCTAGACCTCTGGCAGCTGCACGCCTGGGACGGGGCGGTGCCCCTGGAAGAGACGATGTCTGCGGTCGCCGACGCCGTGCGATCGGGCAAGGTTCGCTACGTCGGGGTGTCCAACTACACCGGTTGGCAGCTGGCCACGGCGCAGGCGATCTGCGAAGTCCCGCTGGTGTCCACGCAGGCCGAGTACTCGTTGCTGGAACGGGGAGTCGAACGGGAGTTGGTCCCGGCTGCAGCGCACCATGGTGTGGGGCTGCTGGCGTGGGCGCCGCTGGCTCGGGGGGTACTTACCGGCAAGTACCGCAACGGCACCCCCTCCAGCTCCAGAGCGGCATCGCCGCACTATGCGCGATATGTCGAGCACCACCGCACTGATCGAGCGAACCGGATCGTGCAGGCCGTGGTCACCGCGGCCGACGGGCTGGGCGTTTCGCCCTTGGAAGTAGCGCTGGCATGGGTACGCGACCAACCCGGCGTGATTGCCCCCATCATCGGTGCGCGAGACACGGCCCAGCTGGCCGGTTCACTGGCTGCCGAGGAGGTGGAGCTAGCCCCAGCGATCCGGGCCGCGCTCGATGATGTCAGCGCGATTGAGCTGGGCTATCCCGAACGTCCAGTCGGCTGACCCGCTGCATGGCGGCACTCATATCGCGGACGGCACGGATCGTGCCCTTGATCGACCCGGATACCTTGGAGCGGCCACCCGCCCGCGGCCGGTACTCGACGTCGAATTCGCACAGCCGCCACCCGGCAGCGCCAGCGCGCAACAGCAGCTCGAACGGGTAACCGAAACCGCGGTCGGTCACACCTAGATCGAGCAATGCCTGGCGGCGTGCTACCCGGATCGGTGCGATGTCGTGCACGAGCAAGCCCCGGTACCGCAGTAACGCAGCGAGGGCCGCGTTGCCGGCCCTGGCGTGCCATGGCCATGCGCCGGCTTCCGGTATCCGGCGGCCGACGGCAAGGTCAGCACCCTCCGCCACCGCGGCAACCAGCCGGGGTAGCACCTGGGGCGGCATCGATCCGTCGCCATCCAGTACGGCAACCAGGTCGGCGGTCGCGGCGAGCAACCCGGCGTGCACTGCGGCGCCGTAGCCACGCCGAGGCTCAGACACCACTGTCGCACCGCCCGAAGCCGCGACCGTCACCGTGTCATCGGTACTGCCATTGTCAACGACAAGGACTCGGTAGCCCGCTGGCATTGCGGCCAGCACGGCTGGCAAGGCCTCAGCCTCATTGAGACACGGCAGCACGACGTCCACCGGCGTAGTCACGGTTGATGACGTTATCCCTAAGACGGAGCAAACACCGGCTGAATTGATTACGGCTCGATCACGGATTGCTGCGGACTGTCATCAACCTAGCGGCAGGCACCCGTCATTGAGCGGATTCACGCCAACATACGGCTACGTGGGGATGACGCGGGGGTGTCAGGTCAGGAATGCTTGACTGACACCTGCTCCGATCCCTGCCCGTACTACCGACGAGGAGGTCGGTGTGCCCGGTGCCCTGCGCGCGGCTGCACCGGCCGCGTTGCTTGCTGCGGGGCTGGTAGTGGCAGGATGCGGCACCGTCGGTGGTTCAGCCGGTGAGCAGCAGACCCTTTCCCCAGCCAAGCCGGCGGTGGCACCTCCAGGTGGACCAGCCCCGTCCGGAATCGTGACTCCGCTCGCCGCACCGGCAACCAAGGTGCTGGTTGATCCTCGGACCAAAACGGTCGCGGTGACACTGCTCAACCCCCCGAGACTGCTGCTGAGGACACTGGACGGCGCGGAGCAGCCACGGCAGTTTCCGTTGCCAGGTCCAGCCGCAGATCTCGTGCTGGTTCCCCAGAGCGGTGAGTTGCTGGTACCGGTCACCACCCCGGGTTGCTTGATCAGGATACCGATCAGTGGCGGCACAGCCGACCGGATTGATGTCGACGGCCCAGCTCAGGGGGCGGTCGCGGTGGGCAGTGTCACTGTGGTCGCACTGGGCGACCGGCTGGCCGTGCTCGACGGGAACCGACAACGCGCACCAATCCTCGGCTTCTCCGACGCCGCCCGATTGCTGCCAGTCTCCGCAGCGACGGGAACCACGATCTGGGTACTGGATCGGGGGCGCAGCGCAGTCGGCATCGTGGACGTGTTCACCGGCGAGATCAGTCCCGAGCTACGGGCGGGTAACGGGGCGAGTGATGCGATGGCCGATCGCTTCGGCCGCATCCTGGTCACTGATACCCGCGACGGAGAGCTGCTGGCCTTCGCCGGCAACCCACCAATATTGCGGCAACGTTTTCCGCTGCCGGGGGCGCCCTATGCGGTGGCCTACGACGGTCGCCGAGATCTGGCGTGGGTGACTCTGACCGGGCGCGATGAGGTGGTCGGCCTCCGCGTCGCTGGGGGTGAGCCGGTGGTGGTCCACCGGTTCCCGACCGTACATCAACCCGATGCAGTGGCCGTGGACCCGACAAGTGGCCGGGTCCTGGTGGCGTCCGCGTCAGGAATGGGCTTGCAGATGATCGATCCCGAACGGGTGGTGCAGTAATGATCGAAACAGTAGACGGTGAGGGCACCGATTGGGAGTACCAGCCGCTGCGGCTGCCGCGGGAAGTATCCCGGCGCACCGCAGCGACGCAGCTCGCTGTGCAGGCTGAGTTTGCGGGCTGGGAACTGTCCCGGGTGCGGATGTACCGCGACGGCACGCGAACTGTGTGGCTACGCAGGCAGCGCAGCCCCATCGCATTGCCCAAGCTGTCGTTATAGAGGTTCTTCGTTTGTAGCCAGTTTGTGTAAACATTGCCTTGGCACGACGTAGGGCCCGCACCGGCTGGTGCGGACCCTACTCGCGAGTCTGGTCGGTCTGGGTCGTCAGCGTCGACCCTGCGAGCAGCCCTCAGGCGCGGATCGTGCGAATCTGGTCGGCCTGGGGACCCTTGGGTCCCTGAGTGATCTCGAATTCCACCCGCTGGTTTTCCTCCAGCGTGCGGTAGCCGGTCGCCTGGATCGCCGAGAAGTGGGCGAAGACGTCGGGGCCGCCCCCATCCTGCGTGATGAAGCCGTAACCCTTCTCCGCGTTGAACCACTTGACCGTGCCGGTCGCCATCTTCCATCTCCTTCTCGGGCCCCCTATGGGGCCCGTAATGCGGGTGTCCCGGATCGTTGTCGTGATCACACACCGACGCGGTACGTGCACCGCGCTAGCCGGACACAACGAACGCCTGTGGCGCGCTTGCTCCACAGGCGTCCTTGGAACCAAGACTGCTACGGGCGCAGACGTTAGCAGAATCAACAGCTTCGCAGGAACCGGTCGAGCACACGGGTACCAAAGATCAGCCCGTCGACTGGTACCCGCTCGTCGACACCGTGGAACAGGGACGCGAAATCAAGATCGGGCGGCAGGCGCAATGGGGAGAACCCAAAGCAGCGGATTCCCAGCTTGTTGAATGCCTTGGCATCTGTGCCGCCAAAGAGCATGTATGGCACCGTGCGCGCCCCGGGATCCTCTTGCAAGATCGCGGCATCCATGGCGGCCACCAGGTCCCCGTCGAAAGTCGTCTCTACCGGCGGCTGGTGCACTACCCACTCACGAGTAATGTCAGGACCGAGCAACTCATCCACCTCACGCTCAAAGGCGGCCTGGCGCCCGGGCAACACTCGGCAGTCGACCACAGCCTGTGCCGACGAGGGAATGACGTTGGCTTTGTAGCCCGCATTGAGCATCGTCGGGTTAGCTGTGTCGCGCAGCGTCGCGCCGATAAGCCGGGCCAACGACCCGAGCTTGGCCACGGCGCCTTCTAGGTCGTCACCGGAGAAGTCCAGTCCAGTTTCCTCGCCGACGGCCGTGAGGAACTCCCGTACTGAGTCTGTCATCACCGGCGGAAATCGGTGGTTGCCCAAGCGCGCCACAGCATCACACAGCGCGGTGACTGCGTTGTCCTCATGAACTACCGCCCCGTGCCCCGCCCGGCCATGGGCGCGCAACCGCATCCAGGCCATGCCTTTTTCTGCGGTTTGGATCAGGTACAGCCGGCGTCCGTCTCGCACTGTTAAGGAGAACCCGCCGACCTCGCTGATCGCCTCCGTGCAGCCCTCGAACAACTCTGGGCGGTGCTCGACGAGCCAATGCGAACCCTGCGACCCGCCGGCCTCCTCATCAGCCAAGAAGGCGAAGACAAGGTCGCGCGGAGGTACGACACCATCACGCCGGAACCGGCGAGCGACCGCGAGGGTCATCGCCACCATGTCTTTCATATCGACTGCACCGCGACCCCACAGGTAGCCGTCCTGCACCGTGCCGGAGAACGGGTGCACCGACCATTCGGCAGCATCGGCCGGCACCACGTCGAGATGGCCATGGATGAGCAGCGCGCCGCGTCCAGGATCAGCGCCAGGCAGTCGAGCGAACACGTTGCCCCGCCCTGCGGCTCCGGATTCCAGGTAAGTGGTCTCGAAACCCACGTCGTCGAGCTTGGTGGCCACGTATTCCGCCGCAGCTCGTTCCCCGATCAGTGTCTCTGGATCGCCGGTGTTGGTGGTGTCAATCCGGATCAGGTCGCTCGCTAAGCCGACGACCTCGTCCTCTGCCATGCTGGTGCTTCCTGCGGGTCGCTCCATCTGGCCTTCCTACCATCGCTGAACTGCAGGATCTACGATGGTCGCACCAAGTTGGGCCGCCGGGTAGCGATCAGCTACTCTCGTGGCGCGCGCCACATGGTGGTAGTGGTGCGAGATGCAGATGGCAAATGTCCGAGTGGCGGAATGGCAGACGCGCTAGCTTGAGGTGCTAGTCCCCGACTAGGGGGTGGGGGTTCAAGTCCCCCCTCGGACACGCGCATTATTCACCCGTCCATGTGGCTGGACGGTCACGTCC
>Ga0213875_10000130_pt1 | contig 83089 bp, 52 predicted proteins | sample BarmaccomBMRX_R8_FD_160105 | JGI IMG/M metagenome (GOLD analysis project Ga0213875, IMG submission 160105) | Root-associated microbial communities from Barbacenia macrantha in rupestrian grasslands, the National Park of Serra do Cipo, Brazil - RX_R8 | ecosystem: Host-associated > Plants > Roots...
GCACCTGGAGCGGTGGCGGCAACATCGATGTGGAAAATAGTGCGGCCATCAACAACAGCGGCACGTTCACCGTGCAGACGGATGCCTCCATAGTGCATGTGACTGGCAACCTGTCCTCCTTCAATAACACTGGCACTCTCGGTAAGGACACCACCACCACCGGCACCAATGTGTTGGGGATCATGCTCAACAATACGGGCGCCGGCGTAGTAAGTCCGCAAGCAGGAGTCTTGAGTTGGACAGCAGGTGGTGCCAGCAATGGCACGTTCAGTCCAGGGGCTAACGGTATCGTCTCCTTAGATGGCTCGACGCAGACGCTCAGCGGCGCGAGCTTCGGTGGCACCGGCACGACCCGCTTTGGCGGCGGCGTTGTTACCCTGGCTGATAACACGACTTCAACCGGAGTCAATGGCGCGGTCGTGGAGTTAGCTGGTGCTACGGTCAATGGCGGTGGCACACTGAGCTTGGGCGGCAGCGGCACCTTCAACTTCACGGGGGGCAGCATTGGCGATGGCTCTGCGGCGGTGCCAACCATAAGGGTGGCGGCCAGCACGGGGCATACAAACATCAGTGGCAACGCCGACAAGGTGCTCAACAACGGGGTGTTGAGCAATGCGGGCACCGGCACCTGGAGCGGTGGCGGCAACATCGATGTGGAAAATAGTGCGGCCATCAACAACAGCGGCACGTTCACCGTGCAGACGGATGCCTCCATAGTGCATGTGACTGGCAACCTGTCCTCCTTCAATAATAGCGGCACTCTGGGGTTCGCGGGGGCGACGCGCGTCCTGCCTCTCGGTGCGAACTTCGTTCAATCGGCTACTGGGGTTCTCAACATGCGTATCTCCGGGATCACGAAGTTCGATCAGATCCAGGCTGGCGGCACGGTCGCACTGGATGGTACCCTCAACGTGACGGAGATCAGCGGATTTATCGCCGATGCCGCTACGAGCTTTCCCCTCATTACCCATCCATCAGGTGCGCGCAGCGGTGTCTTTGCCGACGTCGAAGGTGCCGCTAACATAGCGTATAATCCGAATGACGTAAGTGTTTCAGGCGTCGGGCAACCTGCGCCACCGACTATCTCTAATTTCATCCCGGCGGCCGGGCCAGTGGGCACCACAGTAACGATCAACGGCACCCACTTCAGCGGCATCACCGCGGTTACATTCAACGGAACCGCAGCCACGTTTACCGTAGTCTCTCCCACGCAGATTACCACGCAGGTGCCCGCTGGTGCGAGCACTGGCCGCATTCGCGTGACGAACGCCGCTGGCACAGGTACCAGCAGCACCGACTTCGTCGTCAGCACCATTACGCTGAGTGTCAGTCCCAACACGTTCAGTGAAGGGGCGGGAGCCAATGCCGCGACAGGCACCGTCACGCTCAATGCTGCGATTGGCAGCGATGTTAATATCGCCATCGCCAGCGATAACACGAACTTAGTGACGGTTACTCCCGGCAGTGTCACCATTCCTGCCGGTCAAACCACAGCCTCCTTCGCCGTCGGAGCCGTGGATAATGCAGTAGCGGGAGCCAATCCGCCAGTGCATATCACAGCCACCGCGCAGAATGTAAGCATCAACCCCAGTAGCACTACGGTGAACGTCACCGATAACGATAGCCCCGGCATCACCGTCACGCCTACGGGTGGCCTGTTTACGAAAGAGAATGGCCAGACCGATAGCTTCTCGGTGCGCCTGAATAGCCAGCCAACAGATAATGTGACCATTGCCCTATCCAGTAGCAATACTCAGGAAGGCACGGTGTCTCCGACGACTTTAGTCTTCACGCCGCAAAACTGGAACAGCTTCCAGAAAGTCACCGTCACAGGGGTGCCGGATGGCCTGGCCGATGGCGACCAGAATTACACTATTATCACCGCTCCGGCAGTGAGTAACGATCCTAACTACAACGGGATGAATGCCCCCGATGTGGGTGCCACTAATGTTAATGTGGATGTGCCGACGCTGACGCTCACGCTCAACGATAGCACCTCTTATCCTCTGCAAGTAACCGAGGGTGCCACTGTCACTGGCAAGGTGACTTGCAATGTACCGCATAGCGGTAATCTGGTGGTATTACTGGGTAGCAGTAGCCCTGACGGGACGATTAACGTCCCCGGCAGTGTCCCCATTCCGGCAGGACAGACTGCGGCCACCTTCACCATCACCACGACGGATGACGCACTGGCGCAGGGCACCCGTAACACCACCATTACGGCGAAGACTCAGGATAACGCATTGAGTGATGCCAAAGCCTTAGCGGTGCTGGATAACGACACGCCGCAGCTTAGCCTCACCCTCGGTGCGGCTCAACTCGTGGGATCGAAGAACCTCCGATCCCAGGAAGGTGTGCCCGTAACCGGAACGCTCACCCGCAACACCATTGGGGCAGCGACGGTTACGCTGTCCAGCAGCAACCCGGCAGTGCCAGTGCCCGCTACAGCCACTTTCGCCGCCGGGCAACTGACCACGACCTTCACCATTGTGACCACTGATGACCAGGTGGCGCAGGACGACCGTACCACAACCATCACCGCAACGTCGCAGGGTCTCAGCGACAGCGCCATCTTGACCGTTGTGGATAATGACGTACCAACCCTGTCCTTGAAGCTGGCTCAGACCACCATCTCCGAGACGGGCAGCACGGTGGCCACGCTGACACGCAACACGCCCAACGACCAGCCGCTAGAGGTCAGCCTGAGCATCGCCAATACCGTTACGGGTCAGGCGGCTCCGGCCAAATTCACCGATAATGGTGGTAACGCCATCACCAGTATCACTATTCCAGCGGGCAGCGACTCCGTAACTTTCAAGGTGGTCGGCGTGGATGATGGCGTGGTGACAACGGCCAACAAGACGGGCACGATTTCGGCGAAGGCGACGACAGCCACCGAAACCCTGACGGCGACGCCAGTCACCATTACAGTTACTAACAGCGATGTTGCGCCGCCGCCGATTCCGGCTCCGACGATTAGCAGCCTGAGTCCGGCCAGTGGGCCAGTGGGTAGCCTGGTGACGATTAATGGAACGAATCTCGATGGCGCGACCGTTAAGTTTGGCACAGTGGTGGCTACGGTCAGTGCGGCACTCTCCTCGGCCACGCAGTTAGTGGTGACAGTGCCAACCGGAGTCAAGGTGGGCAGCACCACGGTGGCCGTAACCACACCTTCTGGCAGTGCCAGCAAAGCCTTTACGGTCACGCCTCCGCCCACCCAGACCTTCAGCATCAGCGGTTCGGTGCTGCAAGGCACCAAGGGTGTCGCGGGTGCTAAAGTGCTGCTGATTCCCGTCACTGGCCCGCTCACCTTGCCCACGATCCAGGGCATTGTGCTGAACGTGCTGCGTGCTCCAACCCTTGTTACGCAAGTGGCGGTGGATGCACACGGCAACTATAGCTTCAAGGGCCTCGCGCCTGGCAGCTATCTGGTAGCACCTTACAAACCGGGCACGGCCTTTACCACCACTCCCTACCGCACCGGTGCGGCCCTGGTGCCTTACAAGGTCATCACGGTGACAGCGGCCAGGATAGGTGATGTGCTGGGCGTTAACTTCCTGGCACAGAAGGTGGATAGCGTCAAGCCAGTGGTGACGGTGGTCAATCCCGGTGGTAAAGCCGTCTTCACGCCCACCAGTGTGCCCACCGCCACCGGTGTAGCGACTGATGCGGATAGTGGTGTGCTGGGTGTTGGGGTGGTGCTAGCGCAGGTCAATAGCCTCAGCTTGACCAGCCTCAAGGTCAGCTTCTACAACTGGGTCACCAACCGCTTTGATGCCCCCACGACTCTCACCTTGAGCAGCAACCCATTGGCTGCCCTCAAGCCTGAAGAGATCAAAGTAGCACCGCTGACGGGCACTCCGGCCAAGAGCAATTGGAGTCTGGCCCTGCCGCATACCTTGAATGCAGGCAGCTACCGGGTGATTCCTCTGGCCGTGGATAAGGCATTGAACCTGGGCTATCCTTCAATTATTACCTCACAGGGCAACTTCACTGTCACCAGTGCCCTCAGCACGGCGCAGGCTCCTGCCGCAGTATCCCCGGTGCAACTCTCGACAGGCACAGCGAGTGTGGCAAAGGGCAGCGTGACGTTGAAGTTCATCGGTGGCTTAGATGCCGATACCGCCAGTGATGCTGCGCATTACACGGTTGCAGTTAATGGCGATGCGGTGCCAGTGGAGAGTGCCGGTTATGATGCTACCAACCACTCTGTCACGCTGAGTTTGCCCGAAGGGGCGTTGCAAAATGGTGACAGGGTGGTGGTCAGTTGGCAGGGCTTACTCGATGAACAAGGTCGCACCCTGGACGGGAAAACCAATGCCTTAAATGCTCACTAAATAACTCTATGTTGGTACGCGCAGAACATGCATCAGCATAGAATAGAAGGGATGCCTCCAAGTGGAGGCATCCCTTCTTGACTTAGAGGTTCTAACGAAATGAAATGAGCCATGTCGTAGAAGTTACCCGTCATGTTGAGCTAAGAAACATCTTGTTAGTGATAGTCTTTCCTCACTGCTAAGCACGAGATGTTTCTTAGCTCAACATGACGGGTCTCTGAAGGTTGCTCTCTCCTCTTTTGTTAGGCATCTTAGTCCTTCGTTCTGTATTTTGATAATTTTATATGTGCAGACTATAATGGCCGTAGCTCCGCTCATTACCCGTATAAGGGCATTAACTCGCATACTATGACAGTGGCAATATTATAGTAGACTGAAGTTATTCAACTGTTCAGCCATTGCTTGAGAAAGTTCCCCGGCTAAAAGTCCGACTCCAACGTCCTGTGCCCGCTTTCATTGCTCTCAGCTTTGCTGGTTATGGCGCAACGTAAGCTTTGGGTGCTATGCCCCAGGCAGCATGAGCAGGTAAAGCAAAATCTGTGAAAGGTTCCAAATGTTCAGAACTGCTTCGCATGAGATGTTCAAACTCAAATTGTTAGGTCTGTTGCGTCCCTTAATGGTGGCAGGCATGATTTTGTTAGGTGCAGGTGTAGTTCACGCCGCGACTTACACCTACACAGGCAACTCCAACACTTATCTGGATAGCAACGGCTCCTGCGCGGCGGGCGGCGGTGGTACCAACCTCTGGAGCGACCCGCGCAACTGGGCGCCACCTTGCGGCAACGCTGGCCCGCCCGGCCCCGGCGACAGCGCCACCATTGGCGATTTCACCGTCAACGTGGATACCAACGTCACCGTCGGCGACCTGACTTTCAGCCCGGCAGCAACTTCCGGCAATGCCATCTATGTCAGCAACAATGCGACGCTGACCAGCACCGGCACCTTCACCTGGATCGCGGGTGGTTTAGGCAATGCTCCCGGCTACGGCGTCACTACCCCCAGCGGCACATTTCACATTGCGCCCGGCGGACAGTGGGTGATCAGCGGCGCGGCGGATAAACGCTTCTCTGAGTCGTTTGATACAGTCATCAACGATGGCAGTGCCACCTGGAGCGGGGGCAACATTCACCTGTATCAGTCTGGAAATAAGCCAGCAATCACCAATAACGGCACCTTCACGGCGACTACGGATGCGAGTTTGATTGAAGATACGGCCATCGGCCTTGACCCAATTGGTTTTGTGAACAACGGCACCTTTCGTAAGACAGGCGGGGGCGGCATAACCAACGTTAGCTGGGCCTTTACTAATCATGGCCTTGTAGATGCTCAGATGGGCAGCATCGCCCTTGCTGGTGGCATCGAGAATGGCGGCATGAATGGTTATGCCCACATTCACGACGGCACCTTTAATGCCGCCGCAGGCGCAACTGGTTGACTTCGCGGGGAATACGCATTTAGTAGGCGACGCTACACGCTTCACGGGTGCAGGTCGGGTGCGGCTAACTGCGGGCATCTTGCAAACGGCAGGCAATGCTCAAATCGGCACGCCGACCGCGCCAGGCAACTTCGAGATTGCTGGCGGCGGTCTTAATCCTGGCAGCAATTCGGGCGGGCAGGGCATCACGCCAACGGGTAGCCTGGTGTGTAGTTCTGGCAGCACGCTTTATCTGACGGGCGGCAACATTGGTGGGCCGATTAATGTGCAAGCGGGTGGCACCGCCAACTGGACAGGCGGCGAACTCGACGGCATCTGGAACATTGCTGCCAGTGGTGCCATTCTCAACATCGGTGGCACCGGCACGCGCACCATTCAGGCTTACGGGTTGGCTAATTATGGCAACCAGAACCTGCCAGGTGTCCTCAACAATGCTGGCACCACTATTTGGAGCGGCACCTGCAATATTGATATTCAAAATCGCGATACCGGCACTGGCACGCGCGGGGCTATCAACAACAGCGGCACTTTTATCGCTCAAAATGACCAGACATTCACTGGCGGCGGCACCTTCACTAACACCGGCACCTTGCGCAAGCAGGGTAGCAATGGTGTGACAAACTTCGGCGAGACGTACTTGTCTGCTGTCTCGTTGAACAACAGCGGCACGCTGGATATTCAAAGCGGCATCCTGAGTTTGAATGCGATTAACCACAACCTACGCAGTGGGGTAGTGTTCAGTGGTGCCGGGCGCACGCGCCTCAACAGTGGCAGCTTCAACGCCGTTGGCAACTTCTCCTTTGCCAACGGCGGCACCTTTGAACTGGCTGGCGGCAACCTGAGCGCACCGGGGGGCAGCACGGCAGTCGCGCCTGCAACCTTTGGCGACTCCGGCACATTTCTCTGGACGGGCGGCGAAATTGACGCTGTGGTGAATATTGGTTCCGCCACAAGTCTCAGCATGAGCAGCACGGCGGATAAAACTCTCAACGGCTACGGGCAGGGCAACTACGGCAATGTGAATCAACCCGGCATCCTCAACAACGCTGGCACGGCCACCTGGACGGGTGCCAGTAATATCGTAGGCCAGAATGGAGGGAATTTTGGTGCTCTCTTCAACAACCAGATCGGCGGCGTTTTCAACGCGCAGAGCGGCGCTGGCTTTAACGCGAACTTCTCCAACGCAGGCATTGTCAACATCGGCAGCGCGAGCAGCCTAACCGTCCCCGGTGTCTTCAAACTGGGAGTAACTTTATGCAGACCTCCAGGGGAACCCTTAACGTGAAGCTGGGCGGCATCAGTGCGGGCACCCAGTTCGATCAACTGGAAATTAGCGGTGGCAGCGCCACCTTGGGCGGCACCTTAAACGTAAGTCTTATTAACGGCTTTCATCCGGCGGCTACAACTCGGTTCAAGATCATCAGCGGTACTTACAGCGGACGCTTTGCAACCGTGAATGGCCCCTTCACCGTTGATTATGCCAGCGATGGCGTGTATCTCAAGCTCAACACGGTGGCACCGCTGATTACGAGTTTCACCCCTGGCAGCGGCTTAGTTGGCGCAACTGTGACCATCAGCGGCACCAACCTAAGCGGTGCTACCGTCTTCTTCAATGGTGTGCGTGCAACGCTGAACACTGCCCAATCTTCGGCCTCCCGCCTGGTAGTGACGGTGCCGAATGGCGCAACGACTGGCCCCATTCAGGTCGTCACCAGTAAGGGTAGCTTTACCAGTGCCACTAAATTCACCGTGACCCAAATAGTGCGCTATATCATCAGTGGCAGCATTAGCAGCGGCACGGCTCCCATTCCTGGGGTGAGTGGCCCGGTGCCCAACGTGCCTGTCTTCTTGCTCACCCGCACGAACTTGTCCGCTCTGGCAGCCGTGCTTTCCAACCCGGCTTTAATAGCGAACAGTGCAGCTCTTATCAGCCGCACCACCACTAATGCAGCCGGACAGTATAGCTTCAGTGCCTTGCCTGGCTCCTACTATGTGGTGCCCGCTCAACCCGGTGTCTTCTTCACCTCTGCCTTTCGCGCGGTGACGGTGAGTAATGCCGCTGTGCCCAATCAGAACTTCTCCGGTGCGGGGGTAGATAATACGGCTCCAACGGTCACCATCAGCACGGCCACGGCGACGACTGCCAATGGTAAGGCAAGTGATGGCACCACTGGTAGTGGCATTTTGACAGTGGTGGTAACGCTGCAAAACTCGTCTAACCAGTATCTCAACTGGACTGCCACGAGTAGCACGCCTCAATTTACAGCTAACGCCGTGGCGGGGAGTTATAAGCTTGCTAATGCTGCGGGTAGCACAACTCCGATTCTGAACCTGAATAAGATCAGTTCGCAGAGTTGGTCTGTGACACTGCCAGCCAAGTTACCCACTGGCAGTTATCGTCTCACCGTGCGGGCCATAGACCGAGCTTTTCGCATTAGCGTGCCTGCAACGCAGGTGATTGTCGTTAAAGCGGCTGCGGATGTGGCTGTGGTATCGGCTGCATCTCCGGTAGACGTATCGAGCGCCACCTTTAATGTCAGCCAGGGGAGCCTGGGCTTACGTTTCAACGGCGACTTAGAGGCTCAAAGTGCCAGTGACACCCTTCACTACACCGTTACAGTTAATGGTAACCCGGTGACGGTGGAGAGTGCCGGATATAATGCTACCAACCACTCTGTCACGCTGAGTTTGCCCGAAGGGGCGTTGCAAAATGGTGATAGGGTGGTGGTCAGTTGGCAGGGCTTACTCGATGAACAAGGTCGCACCCTGGACGGGGAAACTGGTGTATTGCCTGTTCATTAATGGTATCCGGCTCACATCTATAGCACTTAGAGGATAAGAGGCTACAGACAATCTCGGTGGGCAAGTCTCCTCGTCTATCCCACCGTGTAGCCATCCACTCGCTAACTGCTATAGTTCTTGTATTTAGCTTTTAGCTGTCAAAGTGGCTGCACTTTTATGACTTTTGAATCTCTAATGACATAATGTTGATGAACCCTCCCCCAGCCCCTCCCGTTGGAGGGGAGCTTGGTTCCTCCCCCGCTGGGGGAGGTGAGGTGGGGGTCTTTAGGTCTTTAGATTCGCAAAGATCATAAAAGTGCAGCCACTTTGGTCTGAGTGCCGTTTATTTCAAATGGGGAAGTTGCGGTTTGAGATAAATTCGTCTTAAAATGTAAATAGCATGGATGTTATTTAGTCTGCGCTTTAAAGCATAATTTATGGTCAGAGAGCTAGCCACATAAAGGGAAAGCAGGGAAAGCGATGCTGAAATCACAACGCGCGACTTTTGTCTCGCTGGCCGTTGCCCTGGATATTTTTGGGTTGTCTTTGGCTTTTGCCCTGGCCTGGGTGCTGCGCGAATCATTGGGGGATTTTGTAGTATGGGTCGGACATGGCTTGCATTACCCCGTTAAAGGCATGGTGCGCCATAGTCATAAACTCCCGGAATTCTACCGCATCGTTCTCTCCCGCAATCCCCTGGTAAATACGCGCCACCATTTGTGGATGCTCTGCATCTCGCTGCCCTCCTGGTTGTTCTTCCTTAATATGCAGCGCGGCTATGACCCACAGGCACGCCGTAGCCCCCGTCAAGAGTTTGCCATCTGCGCGTATGCTGGTATGCTTGGCACTGTCGTTATGATGGTCTTTATGGTGCTGGCCAAGTACGATGTCAGTCGCCTGCTCCTAGTCGGCTTTTGGGTGCTGGGCACCCTCTCTTTATGGTGCTCTCATGCGGTCTTGCTGCCTGCGGTGCTGCACCACAGACGCCAGCCACGCCGCAACATGATTGTTATTGGCAATCAAGCCGCCGCGCGGCAGTTTAAAGAAATCCTCAATACCCCGGCTTATCACGGCAGCCATCTGCTAGGTTTCGTTTCTAATGTGGGGCCAGTTCAGACGGATGCTAATAGTGCTGCGGAATTTCGTCACTTAGGTAACTTAAATGAACTGGCTGAGGTGTTAGACCGAGAAGTCATTGATGAAGTGATTTTAGTGCGGTCGCAAACGGATGCTGTTAGCGGTCAGGGCGAAGCCTCGCAACGCTGGGGCGATATTCTAGAATTATGCTTGCAGCGTGGCCGCACGGTGAGCTTGGTAGATGATATGGTGCCGCCTGTGAACGCCAAAGTTGAAGCGGCAATGATTGGCACTTTGCCGACCTTAGTGCTGCATAATACCCCACAGAACCCGGTGTCTCTGGCAGTTAAAGGTGCAATGGATCGTGTTATTGCGGCAGTATCGTTGTTGTTACTGTCCCCCCTCTTTGCGGCCATTGCGCTGGCTATCAAATTGACTTCGCCGGGGCCGATATTCTTCTCCCAGAAGCGTGTTGGCTTGAATGGGCGGCTCTTCAACTTCTATAAGTTCCGCTCGATGGTCATCAACGCGGAAGAGATTCTGGAGAAAAATCGTGCCGAATGGGAGCAGCATAATAAGATGAGTGGTGGCTTCTTCAAATGGGAAGATGACCCGCGCATTACCAAGGTCGGCAGGTTCATCCGCAAGTATTCCTTAGATGAACTCCCCCAGTTATGGAATGTGCTGCGCGGCGATATGAGCCTGGTCGGGCCACGCCCACCACTGCCCAAGGAAGTGGCTCAATTGCAGCCGTGGCAACGTCGCAAACTCAGCGTCAAAGGCGGCTTAACGTGCTTATGGCAGGTCAGTGGCCGCAACGAGATTGACACCGATGAGTGGATGCGCCTCGACCTCGAATACATTGACAATTGGAGCCTGTGGCTCGATGTCAAGCTTCTCTTGAAGACGGTTAAAGTGCTGGTGAAACCTAAAGGCGCAAGCTAAACCCTCACTAACACCTTTCAACACAAAGCACACGAAGATTGCACAAAGAACACAAAAGAGAGTGGAGGATGGAGGATGAAAAACGTAATAGTAACGTGGCTCCTCTATCCTCAATCCTGCTTTTAACTTTGTGCCCTTTGTGTAATCTTCGTGTGCTTTGTGTTGAAAAAGACTACTCCTACTACCCCTTTCCTTCTGCCGCCCATACAAAGCCGCGTTTCATGATCGTATAAGTGGGTTCTTCCGCCATCATTGCGGCGCGGTGGCCTAGCGAATTGTAGAACACGCGGCCATTGCCCCACATCTTTGTCCAGATGACTGGCATATCCACTTCGCCGTTGCGCAGGTGCGGGCCGTCGGCAATGGGGAAGCGCGTTGTGGCTAAGACTTTGACTGCCGGGTCTACGTGCATGTAATACTGCTCGCTGCTGACTTCAAAAGGCGTGACGCCCCTGGTGATGGGATGCTCTTCTTGAGTGACACGCACAATGTAGCGCACTCCATCGTTACCGGGATGCGCGACCCACTGGCCACCCGTCATAAACTGCCAGTCCGTGTTTTCGCGGAAAGCATCACACATGCCCCCATGACAACCTGCCAGACCGACACCTCCTGCGACGGCGGCTAATACGGGTTGCACCTGCGCCCCCGTAATTTGTCCCATTGTCCAGATTGGCACGATGAGATCTAAAGCTGTCAAGTCTTGTTGGACAAAGGCATCCAACGTATCAGAGACCTCAACGGAGAAATCAGACTCTTCCAGAGCTTTCTTGAAAACTTCAGCTAGCTGTTTAGGCTCATGGCCTTCCCATCCACCCTGGACAATTAAGGCTTTCTTCATGACGTTATTACTCCTCAAATTTACAGTTACTTTAAGTGGTTATCCAGCCAGCAAGTATACAGTTTGAGGTAAGAGAAGGGCAGTTCGAGAGCAGATATTAGAAAAAATTAGGAACAAATGGCAAAAGGAATTGTCTTACCCCACCGATACATTCGCCGCCATCGCTCTAAATATGTATAGAAATTTGCCATTGACTCAACTTTTGCCCCCGCGTCCTATCGTCTGGAGCGCGGTCGTCGCCAGCACCTGGTGCGCCTTGACGACGGGGGTAGCGCGGGCCGATGCACCTCCTAATCAAACCGTTCCTAATCAACCAGTTCCAATCCAGCCAGCTCCCAACCCGATGCAGCCCGTGGGACGACCCGCTCCCTGGAAAGAAACGCCACTCTGGAAGAACATTGATCCCGCGCCGCCACAGACGGTCTCCGATCATGACATGCAAATGGCATTGATTAACTCAACACCGATTCTCAGCCGTTTGCGGGACTGGCGCGATACCGCACGCGGCAGGGGCCAAAGCCCCCGCCAGGAATGGAAATTGGGTTCTATCGGCCAGAATGCGCTTGAGTTGCAAGTGGGAGCCGGAGCCGTCCCCGCTTTTGCCCTGGCGGGCTTTGATGCTAATGTCGCCAGTGTCGGATTGAAGTTAGGCAAAGTCGCTGTCGGCTCAACCGCACCCAACAGCAGTCTTAATAATGCCTTACGCTCCTACGATGCATTTATGGCTGGCGCACCAACAACGCCTCCCGCCACTGATGGCTCGCAAATGACGTGGCTGACGGCACGCCCCGTAGAAGGTCGTGCTGGCAAGGTAGACTTATTATTAGCGCAGGGCAAGCGCGATTTAACACCGGGTCAAAAAGACGACAAGAAGTTTGCCGAAGGCACCGTTTACGGGGCCGGAGGCGATTTAGCGGTGACTTCAACCTGGCGCTTGCATGGTGAGTGGCTTAATAGTCAATTATCGGAACAAGATAAAGCGGCTGCGGGCTGGAAAGTTGGCTTAGAGGGGCCGTTACGTCATCCGTGGGGCGAAGCGAAGGTCTCAGCCGCCTATAACAGCACCGAAGCCGGATTTGCGCCCTTCGCAGCGGGGGCTTCCACGCCAGGCGCAGTTCCCACCGCGGATAATCAGAATGGGCAAGTGACAGTGCAGCAGGATGTGGCCATTGGCAAACTCAAAGGCACCACACAGGTGGCAGCCATCCAGACGGCGCAACAAACGGCGCAGGCTGCGACCGCTGCGCCCATTTTGCAAAAGAGCCAGGCCGATACCCTCGGCGGCAAAGCTGATTTGCGCTTCCAGGTTTCGCCCTCAGTGGCTCTGTTAGGTAAACACGAAGAGAATGCCACCACAGAACATGCCTTGACGCTTTCTAATGCGGATAATACCATCACTCCTGCACCGGACAAGCTGAATCAAAACGTGGCCAGTGATGTGGGGGTCGAGCTAAAACTGTCGCACTCGTTGGCCCTTGCCGTCACCACAGGCCAGACGCGTACTGGCAACTCGCTCCTGCGCCCGGGTGCGGACACTCCTGACCCGGTGCTGCTGCAAGACGAAAATCGTACAGCAGTAAGCTTGCAACGCAAAACGGGTGGCGGCATGTGGGGTATATCGGTGGGGCAGCGGGCCATCGCTGATGCCCTCAAGGATGCCTCGAATGTGCATAGCCAAGATCTGCAATTACAGGCAGAGCGTCAGTTATTCTCCTGGTTGAGACTTAAAGGCGCAGTTGGCTTCTCTAATCAGAATGACATTGTGCAGCGTTTGGCCGATAATCACACCCAACGCAGTGCCGAAGCCCAACTCGCCCTGCCGTTCCTGGGTCGCTTTAATATGAAGTACAGTGATGCCGATGGCGCGCATGGCCCCTTGGATGCCATGACCAACACCAATGGCAGCCGTCAATATGGCATTAGCTACAATCTGGGCAACACCGATGGCAAAGGTGGCCTGGGTTTAGCGGTTGAATACGCCAAGCAAGAGGGGGTCGCCGCTGATTCCCTGGCGAAGTGGCGCGTTGGGATTACTTATCGATGATAAGATAAGTAGCAAGTATAAGCCTGTCTCTTGCATGAGTATCAGGGGGTGTCATTTCGACCGGAGCGAAGCATGAGCGCAGTGGAGAAATCTTAGCTAAGTTGTCCATCAAAGATTCCTCCACTGCGCTACCACTCTGCTCGGCATGACATCAAACCTGACTTATCCAAGAGGTCTAATGTAAATTCTGCACTTTCAAAAGTGCAAAACAAGTCTGTTGCCCACCCTGTAGCGTATATTGACTCTGACTGTGCCTCTCCATCCTAAATCTTACTATCTCCTACAAGGGATCTGTTAATAGCTGGTGACTACAAAAATTAGACCCATTCTCTCACAGGAATGCTTAATAAGGTTTAATAATGGCTCAATGTGGGTATAATATCATATACCCCATTGTCACTAGTGAGTTTGACTGGTGAAATTAAGAGGCCCACTCCGTGAAAAAGACCTATTGCTATTCTTCCATTCTTGTTTTATGTACTCTATTGGGTGTCTCAGCATTAAGTTTAGTGCTGCATAATGAAGGCACCCGACCGAGGCTAGCTTGGCCTGCCGTGCGTTCGGCAGCTATGCAGCAGCAATCATTGCCGTTGCAAGAGGTGGCGGCGGCGCTAAAGCAACGGCACCCAACGACGCCAGCACAGCAGGCAGCTCGGCAAATCTACCTGAATCAGCCTCTCAGTTTTGTGGCTAATGGTGGGCAAACGAACAGTCGCGTTAAATTTCTGGCACAGGGTAGCGGCTATAACTTGTTCCTGACGGCAGATGAAGCTGTATTGTCGCTACACAAGAAAGCAGGCGCGCGGCTAAAGGATGCAAGGCAAGAACCTAAAGCTTCAGCCGTGCGCCTATTGCCTTCATCACCTGAAAACGCTGCGGTGTTGCGCTTGAAGTTAGTGGGCGCGAACTCCCAGGCACCAGTTGAGGGTGTGCATAAGCTGCGGGGCAAGAGCAACTATTTCATAGGCAACGATCCCCGGCAGTGGCACACGGATGTAGCGCATTATGCCCAGGTGCAATATCAGCAGGTATATCCCGGCATTGATTTGATTTACTATGGTAATCAGCGACAACTCGAATATGACTTTAAGGTCGCTCCAGGGGCCAACCCAGGGCAGATTCGTCTGGATGTTAATGGGGCGAAGCACGTAAAGGTAAACCAGCACGGCCAGTTGGTGTTAGATACCGGGCAGGGCGAAGTGGTTCAACATCCGCCAGTTGTCTATCAGACTATAGATGGTCAGAGAAAATCGGTGGATGGGCAATATGAACTGCAAGGCTCCCATCAAGTCGGGTTTCGTCTCGCGGCTTACGATACCGATAAGCCGTTGATTATTGATCCTATCTTAAGTTACTCAACCTATCTCGGTGGCAGTTCGCCGGACGAGGCCCATGCGGTGGCGGTTGATATTTCCGGTTCTATTTATGTAACGGGCAGTACAGCATCAAGTGATTTTCCCGTCACGGCTCAGGTGGCGCAAGGCTCACTTTCTAGTACTAACGGCAATGCCTTTGTCACTAAAATTGATGCTTCTGGCAATCTCATTTACTCCACTTATTTGGGCGGTGGCTCGCCCGGTGTGGATAATGGGGAAGGCATTGCAGTAGATGGTCAAGGCAATGCCTACATTACGGGTTTTACAGCATCCACCAGCTTTCCTGTGGCCAGTTCTGGTTTCGCAGGGCCACAGCAGCAGTATTATGGCAATTACCCGCCGCCATCGAATGGCCCTGCTACGAACAATGGAGATGCCTTTGTCACCAAACTCAGTCCCGATGGTAAAACTCTTGTCTATTCCACTTACTTCGGCGGCTATGAATTTGATGAGGCCCATGCTATTGCCATTGATAATCTGGGGCAAGCTTATATTACTGGTGAAACAACGGCTAAGAGCTTCCCGAATAACCCATATTTCCCGACCAGTAACGCCTTTATGAAGTCTTTCTCCGGGAGCAAGACAAGTTTCGTCGTGAAATATAATACGACTGGCGATACGTTGCTGTATGCCACTTTTCTTGGTGGCTCTGTGAACAACACCACCATAGGCTCCGGTATTGCCCTGGATAGCTCTAATAATATTTATGTAACGGGCAGCACGACGGCCACTGACTTCCCCACTTCGTCTGGCTGCATCCAGGCTACGCGGAGTGGGCCGCAGGATGCTTTTGTCACTAAACTTGACTCCACGCAGAGCGGCGCTAATTCACTGCTTTACTCCACTTACCTGGGCGGTACTGGGAGTGAATCGGGGGTAGCCCTTAAAGTGGATGGTAACGGTAATGCTATTGTGGTGGGGATGACGGGGTCTACTAACTTCCCCACCAAACAGGCTTTGCAACCGAGCAATGCCGGTAACACCAATGCTTTTCTGACCAAGTTAAATACCACAGGCACTGGACTCATCTTTTCCACTTATTTTGGGGGTGGGGGAGATGACATCGTTTCAGCGATGGATACCGACCCACAGGGTAACATCTATTTGACCGGGTACACCACTTTCCGCGACATCCCGCTCAAAAGTCCTATTCAATCGGATACACGCGGCAAAGCTGATGCCTTTATTACCAAGTTCGACTCAACAGCCTCCTCCCTCGTCTACTCGACCTATCTGGGGGGCAGTGATAATGATAATGGGTACGGCATTGCGACAGATCGTTTCAATAATGCCTATATTGTTGGCTCCACTGCCTCCTCGGACTTTCCTCTCCAGAATGGCTCTATCTATCGTGGGCCGGTGGATGGTTTCATTGCCCGCATCAATGATGCGCCGCCCTTCACGGTTAATACCACCGATGATGGCCAGAACACAGGAAAAGTCACTCTGCGCCAGGCCATCACCAGTGCTAATGGCCGCCCGGGTAGTACCATTGTTTTTAATATTCCCAAAACTGATCCAGGTTTTGACGGACAAGTTTTTACTATTCATCCCACCAGCGCGTTGCCTACTATCACTGCCAACAACACTACGATTGATGGCACCTCGCAGACCCACTTCAGTGGGGATACAAATACGGCAGGGCCAGAAATCGTCTTGAGTGGCTCTCAAATACCTTCGGCACTTTCCACCACTGATGGGCTAACGCTGAGCGGTTCAGTTTGCACTGTGACGGGACTGGTGATCAACGGCTTTAATCATGCCATTAATATTACCGGGACTTCCGCTAATCACAACTGGATAGAAGGTAATTACATCGGTACCGACCCGACCGGCACAACGGCGGTTGCTAATACAGTAGGCGTTACTCTGTCTGTCGCTCCTGGTGGTACTGTTAATAATAACTTGATTGGCGGCTTTCAACCCAGCGCCACCAATATCATTGCTTATAACCTTCAAGATGGGGTGCAAGTCATCGCTCCCTTGTCACCCAGCCAGGGCGTTAGCCTCCAAAACGTCATTCGTGGCAACCGTATCTTTAGTAATGGTGGGATCGGCATAAATCTTATGGCAACTGGGGACGATCCCAACACTGTCACAGAAAATGATACGAGAGGGCATAGTGGTGGTGGCAACACCTTCCAGAACTTCCCGGTGCTCTCAGATGTAACGACACTCGATGGTAAGACCTATACTAAAGGTTTCATCTCTGCTACACCTAACGCCAATTACGATATAGATTTCTATCGTAACAGCAGTGCTGATGGCAGCGGTTATGGTGAGGGGGAATTTTCCTTTGGGACGCAGCGAGTAACCACGGATAACACTGGTCGCGCGCCTATCAACTTCAGCACCACCGGTGATCTAACGGGTCAATTTGTGACGGCCTTGGCGACCAGTGAGTTTGGTAGCACCAGTGAATTCAGCAAGGCCCTGGTGGTTGTTCCCGGCGTGCTGTCGTTAAGTGTTAATCCAGGAACTATTAGCGAGACTGCTGGTGCTGGTGCTGCCACAGGTACAATCAGCCGCAATACCACCAGCATTGCTCCCCTGGTCATCAATCTGACCAGTAATAACTCTAAAATTATTGTGCCTCAAACCGTCACGATTCCCGCAGGCTCACTTTCTGCCACCTTCCCCATAGATGTTGTAGACAACTTGTTAGTGGATGGTGATGTAACGGTCACGATTACAGCGACAACATTTGGTTTTTCGACCGCCACCGCTCCTATAACAGTGCAGGACAATGATGTGCCAACACTGACTCTATCGGTTAATCCCAGCACTTTCAGTGAGGCCGCCGGGGCTAAAGCCGCTGTGGGCACCATCTCTAGAAATACGCTTTCCAATACAGCACTCACTGTCAATCTGTCTAACAGCGACCCGGCATCTATTACGGTGCCTGCTGCTATCACGATTCCCGCAGGCGCAACCACGGCAACTTTTCAAATTGGTGCCCTCGATAATGCTTTGGTAGATGGCTCGCGGTCAGTGACGCTGACCGCGAGTTCAGATGGATTCAGTCCAGTCACTGCGACGCTGGTGGTTAATGACAATGATGGGCCTACCTTAACCTTGACTGTTAGCCCGAATCTAATCAGTGAAACGGCAGGAGCTAACGCTGTGGTAGGCACTTTGACACGCAACACTGCAACGGATGCACCGTTGGATGTTGCTCTGTCTAACAGTAATGCCAGCAGGCTTACCATGCCTAGTGTTGTCACTATCCCGGCCCAGGCGAGGTCAGTGTCGTTTTACATCGGCACGATTGATAACTCGATTGCTGATGGCGATCAGTCCATAACACTGGTGGCCAGTGTGCCCGGCTTTAATCCCGGCACGGCCATTGTAACTGTGACGGATAATGAAAAGCCGACATTGACGCTAAGTGTTAACACCAACAGTTTTAGCGAAACGGCTGGGCCTAATGCGGCTACGGCTACGCTCACGCGCAATACTCCGGTGGCCGCCGCTCTCACGGTAAATCTGTCTTCCAGTGTGGTCAGGGTAGGCGTGCCTGCTACGGTGACGTTTCCAGTGGGTGCTGCCAGCATAACTTTTCCTGTTGGGGCCTTGGATGACCTAATCGCCGAAGGTGATGAGACGGCTATTATCACTGCCAGTAGCCCTGGCTTTGCTCCGGTTGCGGTTTCTGTCGTTGTAACTGATAATGAAATTCCGACCTTAACTTTAAGTTTCAATGTGCCCACCATCAGTGAGACGCCCGGAGTTAACACTGCGGTCGGCACCGTCACTCGTAACTTTGGCCTGAGCACCGCTTTGTCCGGGAGTTTGACCGCCAGTGACACCAGCGCTGTGGTCATCCCCTCCACTTTTACGATTCCCGCTGGGGCCACTGCTGCGAATTTCACGGTGACTGCTGTGGATGATGCCATAGCTCAGGGCAATCATAGCGTGACCATACAGGCAGTAGCCGGGACTTTGTCGAGTGCGGCTAACATCATGGTGTTGGATAACGATACCCCCACCTTAACCCTTACCCTGCCAAGTGTGATTAGTGAAGGAATCGGCAAAGTTAGCGGCACCATCAGCCGCAACACACCAGTTGGCGCGGCTTTGGTAGTGACACTGCTCAACACGAATAAGCTCAAGGTGCAGGGGCCTGCCACCGTCACAATTCCTGCCGGAGCGAGTAGTGCGACTTTTAGCCTGCGTATTCAATACAACCCGTTGGCTATTGGTTCCACAACAGCTACGCTCACGGCGGTGGCGGCTGGGTTTGTGTCGAAAGCGGTCAAAATGACCATTACCGATGAGGAAGTGCCGACACTTACGCTTAAACTTTCGCCAGATCGCTTTACCGAAGCCAATAATCCTCATGCCGCGCGTGGGGTGCTCTCGCGCAACACCCCAACCACCACAACTTTGACGGCGACTTTGCTGTCGGATGACGCCAATAAAGTTCGCGTCCCCCACCTGATTCAAATTCCGGCTGGTGCCTCGTCCGTGGCCTTTTGGTGCGGCACGGTAGATAATCAGGTGGCAGAAGGCCCCCGCCGTGTTACTGTAACGGCGTTAAGCCCCCACTTTGTGCCTGGTGTAGCGGCTGTTACCGTGCTGGATAATGAGCCGCAAAGCAACTTGAGCCTGGCGGGGCGCGTGGCGATGGGGAGTTCGCCACAAAGTCCTGGTATTGGTGGCGCTACGGTGCAGCTATTTAGTGGCAATGTCTTACTGGATGTTACTACTACCGCCACTAATGGCATTTATAGCTTCCGTGGCTTACTGCCCTCTAGCACCTGCACCGTTATAGTGAGTAAGGATGGGTACCTCTTTACCCCCGCTGTGCATAGCTTTGACCTAAACGCTACGGTTTCCAACATTAATTTTATTGGCGGCCCCCGCCTGACGATAATGGGCAATGTGACACGCCGCAACAGTGATGGCAGCACAACCGGCCTGCCTTCAGTTCTCATCCTAGGACGCAACGGCAATGAGGTGGTGACGGCTCGCACTGATAGCAACGGACTCTATGTGCTGCACCCCCTCAAGGCGGGCACTTTCTTAGTGATGCCCAAGGTATCGCAAACATTCTTTAGCCCATTGGTGCGGAATGCAAGCGTTACTTCGACAAAGCCGACCGTTAGCCGCATGGATTTTGTGGTTGCGGGCAGCGATGATGGCAGTCCTCGGACGACCATTAAAGCCTTAGACAAAGCGTCGAGTGGGCAGCCCTTGACAGTGCATGGAGTGGCTGTAGATAGTGGCGGCACGGCAGATAACAATGGTGTGGGAGTAGCTTATGTAACTGTGGCCCTGGCCCGCTTTGCCACAGCTACCGCAACGACTCCGAACGCTTTCTGGAACTGGCACACCAAGACCTTTATCACAGCGAATGATCCGTTACAGGTGGAGCAGTTGGCCAGTGGCACCACAACCTGGAGCCTGACCGGATTGCCCACTTTACCAGCAGGTTTTTATGGAGTGCGCGCCACCGCAGTGGATGGAGCCAGCAACGCTGGGCCTTCCGATTGGTACACCTTTACAATAGGAACGACCAGTCCCAGAAGTGAAGCATCTGGCATCGTAGTCGGTAGCGGAGCGGCTGGAGCTAAATCTATGCTGTCTATGGCAACTGTGCAACCTGACAGAGTTGTGTTGCGCTTCAAGATGGCTTTAGAGGCAGAAACGGCGGCTGATGCGTCTCACTATGAAGTGCAGGTCAATGGCATGACGGTAGATATTGAGAGTGTGGCTTACAACGGCAGCACGCATAGTGTGACCATCGCTTTAGCGGAAGGGAATTTAAGTGCGGGCGAGGCGGTCGTCATAAAATGGCATGATCTCCCGGATCAACAAGGCCAAGAGGGAGCAGGGCAAACGGGAGTGCTCATTGTTCCATAATAGGGGATTCCCGAACAAGGGAATCCCTCTGGCTGATTTGGCCCCAAATTGGCTATACTCTTGCCGCTTCTTTACTTTTTGTGTAAAATAGTTATTGCGGGAGCGGAGACAATCAGGTAATGAAGTTTCCGAAAAGTGGGCGCCGCGCGACCCACTTTTTGTTTTGTCTATTGCTCTTTTTAGCCACACAGCCCAAGGTTGTTGGCATCTGGTGGAGCGTGAATTGGCGATGGCGATGAAGTCAAAAGTTGTGAAAACTGCCTCTGACATCAATGCGGAGTTATTGGAAGCATTGAAGCGGGTGGCTGATGAGAAGAATATACCGGTTGAGGCCCTAGTCAGTAGCATTGAGGGTGCTCTGGTATCGGCTTACAAAAAAGCCTACGGGGGCACCGGTGCCGTGCGGGTTTCCGCCGATTTTGAAACGAGCACATTTCGCGTATTTGCCCAGAAGCGCGTTGTGCAAGCGGCGCTCAACCCTAACACTGAGATTGCCTGGCGCAATGCTCGTGATATTCAACCTGGCATCAACTTAGGCGAAGAGGTCGAAGAAGAAGTCACTCCCTCTGGCTTCGGACGCATCGCGGCCCAGACCGCCAAGCAGGTGTTATTGCAAAAGTTGCGCGAAGCCGAGCGGGTGCAGGTCGTTTCGGAATATCAGGACAAATCGGGCGAAATGTTCCGGGGCACCGTGCAGCGCATCGAGCGGGGCAATGTCATCATCGCCATTGGCAAAGCCGAAGCGATTCTGCCTCGCCGTGAGCAAGTGCCGGGCGAGGGCTATCGTTTTGGCGATTCGCTTTATGTCTTCGTGGTGGAAGTGCGCAACAGTATGCGCGGCCCCTCCATCACGGTCTCGCGCACTCATCCGGGCCTGGTGCGCCAGTTATTTATGCTGGAAGTGCCCGAAATCGCCGATGGCATCGTCGAACTGAAAAATGTAGCGCGTGAAGCCGGACAGCGCACCAAGATTGCCGTCGCTGCCAATAACCCGGATGTTGATCCGGTGGGTGCGTGTGTGGGGCCGCGTGGAATGCGCGTCGGTAAAGTCGTGGCGGAATTGGGCAATGAGAAGGTGGACATTGTCCGCTGGAACGCTGACCCGATTCTTTATATCACTAATGCCCTCTCGCCCGCGCAGATTTCCAAGGTGATTCTGACCGAAGATGAGGGTAGTGGCGGCGCAACGGGCACCGCCACCGTCATTGTGGCGGAAGACCAGCAGTCGTTAGCTATTGGCAAGCAGGGCCAAAACGTGCGCCTGGCCGCCAAACTCACCGGGTGGCGTATTGATATTCGCACGGAAAAGCAGTATGCCGAAGAGCAGGCCAAGCGCATGTTTAGCCTGGATGGTGACGTGCAGCCAGTGAGTCCAACCGCAGTGCGTGAGTCGCCTGATGAGTTAGCTGGCATTTTCTCGACTGATGGGCTAACGGGTGATGAGAGCAGCACGGCAGAAACCGGTGCGGCTCATAGCATAGACTTGGGCGCGACGGCTCCCGTGCATGATATAGTCGCCTCTGATCTCTTAACAGACACGGTGGAGACCAATGGCGACACTCCGGCGGCTGAAACTCGTGCTGATGAGGCCGGTTCGGTGACGGGTGGGGTATCGAGCGTTGCCCCTGCTAATTCGGTAGAAGCTTAATTTAAATAGGACGCTGATTTCATTCGCTAACTGTGTGCGCTATTTGAACGCTATTGAGGATAAGTTGCGACATAGATAGTCTGTCATTTGAAGTGTTTGTCATTTCGAGCGCAGTGACCAGAGGGAGCGGAGTCGAGAAATCTTGCTGTTGAATAGTAGAGATAAGCTCTCAAGATTCCTCGACTCCGCTAACGCTCCGATAGGAATGATACTGCTACTCATAAGTTGCCACTTGAGTAGCAACTTAGGTTAGTTAAGATAAGCAATAGCGTAAGCTTGCGCCGCGCAGCATAGCGTAACGCAGTTTTGCGTCCTATCCGATAACTTGGTTGAAGTCGCACGAAAGTAGCAACTGAAATAGAATTGGAAGTTGGGGAGCAAGGGCGAGGAGGCGCAGATGCATGGGAGCGAAAGCACGAGTTCTGCGTCTTGTAAAGAGTCCCGATAACCAGACAGCAAGCTCTGATCTCCAGCTTCCAATTCGTACCTGTGTTGGCTGTGGCGCGAAGCGTCCGCAGCGTGTCATGTTGCGTGTGGCATCCTATAAGGGGGCTGTGCCAGTACTTGATAGAAGTTATCGGTCACCGGGACGCGGCGCTTATTTATGCTGCCAGGCCAGTTGCATGGAGCAAGCCTTTAAGCGCCATGCCTTAGAGCGGTCGCTGAAAATTAAGCCGGGTGGCACTGCCGCCTTGAAAGCAGAAATCGAGAAGGTGCTGGCAGACTCAGTAAACGCTATTAAAACCGAGACGTAGCTATGTAAATTAACTTTATACAGCAGCAGCAGTAATAAATAACAGCCGCATGAACTGCGGTAATAGAGACGGTGGCGAGTCGCAGAGCCTGGAGAGGTCATAGCGGCGAAACTGGCCACGAGAAAGGACAGGTTGTCTATGGCAAAGATTAGAATTTACGAACTCGCCAAAGAGCTGCAAGTGCAGCCTAAAGAACTCTTAGAGTTACTCAAGACCATTGGAGTCACGGGCAAGGTGCCGTCGTCTTCGATTGAAGACACAGCGGCTCGCTCGTTGCGCCAGATGGTTGCTAATAAAAACAATCCCGAAGCCGCCCGCGAAGCCGAAGCTCCGGCGGCCCCCAGCACTCCGGCATCTTTCAAGAATTTCCGCACGGAGGGACGCAAGTTTGCGACACCCACAGGGGATACGGCGGATGTTTCCTCTGATGTCATCGAAGATTACCGCGAGCAGGCAGAAGTGCCGGAAGGCGTAATCTTACAGGGGCCTGCTAAATCCGGCCCCGGTGCGCGCCGGGATGCGGTGCGCGATGGTAATAGTGCGGCCCCGCCGCGTGCGACCTCAGCCGGGCCTGCCTTACCAACTCAACCTGCTCCCAATGGCGCGGGAGCCAATGGTGCCGGGAGTAATGGTGCGGGCAGTAACGGCGTGAGTGGCAATGGCGTCAGTGCCAATGGCACGAGTGCCGCACCTGGTGCGCCTGCCACGCCCGCTCCGCCGCGTCCCTCCTTTGCCGAACGCTTTGCGCGCAACCGTGGTGGCCGCCGTGACTTCCGCCGTGGGCGTGATGATCGTGCCGATGCTGGCCCGCGCTTTGGCGACCGCGACTTTCAGGTTGAATCTGCTGAGACCATGCCCACGCTGGCCAGAGGTGAGTCTAAGCCAATCTTGACCTTGCCGCCTTCCATTACGGTGTCTGAACTGGCCGAAAAAATCAATCAGCCTGCCGCGACCCTCATTAAGCGTTTATTCGCTATGAATATCATCCGCTCGGCTAACCAGGCCATTGGAACGGATGTAGCGGGGACGTTGGTGGCACAGTTTGGCTACCAAATGGAAGTCGAGAAGCCGCGCACCGAAACGCTGCACGAGGAGGATCAGGAAGGCGAACTGGTGCCAGTGCCGCCCGTAGTCACCATTATGGGCCACGTTGACCACGGCAAGACCTCTCTGCTTGATATTATTCGTTCCGCTAATGTGCAACGCGGCGAAGCCGGTGGTATTACACAGCGCATTGGTGCTTATGAAACCGAACACAACGGCGAGCGCATCGTGTTCCTGGATACCCCCGGTCACGAAGCGTTTACTCGAATGCGGGCGCGCGGCGCGCACGTCACGGACATCGCTGTTTTAGTGGTGGCTGCCGATGATGGTGTGATGCCCCAAACCCGTGAAGCCGTGGATCATGCTCGCGCCGCGAAAGTGCCCATTATTGTGGCGATGAACAAGATGGATCGTGCCGAGGCCGATCCTAACCGAGTGCGTGGTGAACTGGCTGAGATTGGTCTGATTCCTGAAGATTACGGTGGAGATACAGTGGTCATACCCGTGTCGGCTAAAACCGGTCAGGGCGTCCAGGATTTGCTGGACATGATTCTCCTCGTGGCCGAGTTGCAGGAATTGAAGGCTAACCCCAATGGTTTAGCCACCGGTACGGTTATTGAAGCGCAGCAGGACACGCAACGGGGGCCAGTCGCCACCGTGTTGGTGCATCGTGGCACATTGCATGTGGGCGATCATATTGTGGTGGGTGATGTGTTTGGCCGTGTCCGCGCGATGGTGGATTATAAGGGTGATGCTCTCCAGGAAGCCGGGCCAAAAACTCCCGTTTCCATCACCGGGCTTTCGGCTGTGCCGCACGCCTCGGATACCGTGCGGGCGGTAGCATCCTCGCGGGAAGCACGGGAAATGGCCATGCGCTTTGGGGAAGAGGCCAAGCAAGGCCGTTATGTGGGCGCGGGCCGTGTCTCTCTGGAAGAGCTTTTCTCGCAAGTGCAGAAGGGCACTGTCAAAGAACTCAACGCCGTGGTTAAGGCGGATGTGCAAGGTTCGGTGGAAGCCCTCTGTCAAAGCCTGGAAAAGTTAGCGCACGACGAAGTGCGCGTGAAGATTATTGCGCGGGGCGTTGGCAATGTGAACGAAAGTGATGTCATGCTGGCTTCGGCTTCCAATGCCATCATTATCGCGTTTACGGTGGGTGTGGAACCAGCCGCCATCAGCTTGGCTGACCGTGAGAAAATTGAGATTCGTCGTTATGATGTCATCTATGATGCCATCAATGAAGTGCGCGGCGCTCTCGAAGGCATGTTAGAGCCAGTCTATGAAGAGCGACTATCGGGTGAAGCTGAAGTGCGCGCCATCTTCAAGAGTTCCAAGGCGGGTCAAATTGCTGGATGCCTGGTGACGGCTGGGAAGTTAGTCTCTGGTTCGACGATGCGGGTCTGGCGTCGTGACCGTAAGGTGTTTGACGGCAAGATGGACTCACTCAAGCATGTGAAACAGGATGTCAAAGAAATGGTCGCTGGCCAGGAGTGCGGTGTGGCGAGCCACGGCTTCAATGACTTCCAGGTTGGCGATATTATTCAAAGCATTGTGATGGAATCGGTGACACGTAACATCGAAACAGCCCGCCCGGAAACGGCTGTCGTGGGCGCTCCGCAAAAGCGGTAGTCGTGCAACCTAACCCCCGTCCCCTTCCCGCAACGGGAAGGGGGGTCAAGGGAGAACTCTGTAATTAGAGTTCTTACTGTATAGTAGTCCTTTGTTCCCCTCTCCGTTGCGGAGAGGGGACAGGGGAGAGGTTCCAACTACCAACTACCAATGTTCATCGGTGTCCTGACTTTAGATTTACATATCCCCGGAGCCGAATCTCTCAAAGAGAAGCGGATGGTGGTGAATTCGATATTAGACCGCATTCGGGCGCGGTTTAATGTGTCAGCGGCGCAAATAGATCAGCATGATTTATGGCAGAGTGCGACACTTGCGGTTGCGGTGGTGTCCAACGATCAAGCCACCGCGCAGACCGTGTTAAACCATGTGCGGGATGTGGTAGAAGCCGATGTGCGTTGTGATGTGACGCAATGCCGCACCGAGATGCTGTGAATTGCTGGTGCAGATTCATCATGGCGGGAAGCATGGCATTCGTCTTGCGATACCACAAGCTTCGCTGTCATTGACTTGTTGTAAGATGCAATGCACAAAGTGGGATTTTGTAAGGGAGGTTCTTATGTCAACCACATTTCGTCCTGACCGTGCGGCAGAAGCGATTCGTGCGGCAGTGGCCACGGTGCTCAGAGAAGAAGTCCAGGACCCCCGCTTGAGTTTAGTAACGGTTACGGGCTGTGAAGTTTCCCGCGATTTGCAGAACGCTAAAGTGTTTTATACCGTGCTGGGCGACGAGGAAGCACGCCAAAATGCGCAGCAGGGATTTGAACGAGCCGCCCCTTTCTTGCGCCGTCGCGTAGGTGAAGAGGTGCCGCTGCGCACCGTACCAGAAGTCATCTTCCGTTACGACCGCAGTATCGAAAATGCGATGCGCATTGATGAAATACTGGCCAACCTGCCAGATTTGAAAAAGGAGAGTAATGGGTGAGAGGTGAGTCCGTGGGTGGTGAGATAGTTGGCGGTAAGATAGCTTAATAGCTTATTACTTTACCAGCCGCCCCCTTACCACTCACGAACTCACCTCTCACTCCTCCCCATGAATCCCCCGCCTCTCGATGACGTTATTGCCGCCATTGAGAAACACCAAAGCTTTATCATTGCCGGGCACGTTGGCCCCGATGGGGATGCTATCGGCTCTGGTCTGGCGTTACGCCTGGCATTGGAGGCATTAGGTAAAGAAGCGTCCCTGGTTTCTTCGGATGGCGTTCCTCCAGCATGTCGGTTTCTTCCCGGTTGGCAATCTGTCACTGGCACTGTTTCGCGGCAGCCGCAGTGCGCCATCGTCATTGATTGTAATGGCCTGCCTAATCGTGTGGCGGCTCCCTATCACTTCATCGAGAACGCCCGTTATAAAGTGTTGATAGATCACCATCGCACCTCACGGCCTATCTTCGACGTGAACTGGATTGATGCCAGCCAACCCGCTACGGCCTCGATGCTCTATCAGGTATTGAAACGTTTCCCCATCACCATCACTGCCGATATTGCACAGTGCTTATTGTGCGGTCTCTCGACCGATACAGGAAACTTCCGCTTTCCTAACACCACGCCAGAATCTTTGCTTGCTGCCAGCGAGTTAGTGTCGCTGGGGGCTGACCCGGCGCTGATTGCCTTTAAGCTTTTTGATGAGCGGAGCCTGGAATCTACCAGGCTGTTGGGCATGGCCCTCCAGAAAATGCAAGCGGAGTGTCAGGGCGAACTGATGTGGACGGCACTGACAGCGGGCGACTTTGAGAGTGCTAAAACGGGCGATGAGGGCAGCGAGAATATTGTGAACGTGCTGCGCAGTGTGCGCGGTGCGCGCATGGCGATTATTCTCCGCGAACGTTGTGATGAAACCGGGCCAGTCGCCCGCATTAGTGTGCGTTGCGATCCAGAATTACGAGCCGATTTGTTTTGTGAACAGTTTGGTGGCGGCGGCCATGCGGCGGCTTCCGGGTGTCGGATGCGCTATCGCCCTTTTGCCGAGAGCGTGCAGGTGGTAGTCAAAGCTGCGTGTGATTGGCTGCAAGAAGATCATCCGCCGCTGGAGTTTGAAGAAGGAAAGATCTGAGCGGAAGAGAGGGAGAGGGGGAGAAGAGGAAATAGAATGGTCTTGTTATGCTAAACGCAGCGAAGCATCTGGTAACTGTGTTCAGAGCGTAAGCATTAAACCTACCACTTTACAACTCACAGAGTAGATGTTTCGCTGCGCTCAACATGGCACTGGCTGCCCTTTCCCCCCTCTCCCTCTCTCCCTTCCTTGCCCTAAATGAATGGCGTCTTGAATCTCCTGAAGCCACCGGGCATGACCAGTCATGATGCGGTGGCTTTTGTGCGTCGGGTGACAGGTATCAAGCGCGTTGGACATACTGGTACGCTCGACCCGGCGGCGGCGGGCGTTTTGCCCATTTGTATTGGCCACGCGACGCGTTTAGTGGAGTATTTGCAAGCAGGCACCAAGGAGTATTTGGCTGAAGCTACCTTTGGTTATGAAACCGATACCCTGGATGCAGTGGGAGAGGTTATTAGCGAAGGGGCTGCCGCTCATGTGACACTGGAAACTGTGCGTGCAGCCAATGATGCTTTTCGCGGCACAATCCAGCAGATGCCCCCGCTTTATTCGGCGATCAAGAAAGAGGGCCAGAAGCTCTATGAATTGGCGCGGGCTGGCGCAGATGCTAATGATCTGGACATCCAGACGCGAGAAGTTACTATTACGCGCCTGACTGTCAATCATTTCTGGGAGGCTACACCCAATTCCCCGCCCCGTGCTCTGTTAGGTATCGAATGCAGTGGCGGTACTTATATTCGCAGTCTGGTGCGGGACATTGGACGCGCTTTAGGTTGTGGCGCAACAATGACCTTTCTGGTGCGCACGCGCAGCGGTTCTTTTACTTTAAATGAAGCGGTTCCCTTAGAGCAAATAGCCCAGGATGCCGCAGGCGTGATGTTGCCCTTGTTAGAAGTTTTGACTTGGTGTGCTGGTCAGGTTGTTATCAATGATGAAGCGGCAGAAAATTTGATGCACGGACGCCAGGTGCAGGCTTCCATTTCCAAATTAGTAGGATACCAGCAAGACCCAATTAAATCTAAGCAACGGCTTACTCAAGCGGTGTATCATAATAAGACCAATCCTCAACGCGTGCTTTTCTTGAATAAAGCGGCTACTATTGCTGCGCTGGCTGATCCCGTTTCACCTAATGATACAACATGGTATAAAGCAGAGAAAGTTTTTAATCTGGGTCTGAATGAATAAGCCTCTTCGACCAAGCTTCACCGATTCCTCATGCAGCTTTATAATTCCCTGAACACACCGCCTTTGATGCGACAGTGCGCTCTGACCATCGGTACTTTTGATGGCGTGCATCGGGGGCATCAAGAATTAATTAAGGTGTTGCAACGTGAAGCTAAAGCGCGTAACTTGCCCGTTACTGTCCTGACGTTCCACGATATGCCTTATTACTACTTTAATACTGAGTCATGTCCGCGCTTGCTCACTTTAAAGCATGAGAAAAATGAGGTGTTTCAAAGTCTACTTATAGACCACTTGTTCAACGTGCCCTTTGATGCTGCTATTGCTGAACAACCAGCGGAGTTCTTTGTGCGCGACATACTGGTGAGAAGATTAGGCTTAGAACTGCTGGTCGTCGGGCCAGACTTTGCATTAGGTAAAGGTCGCCACGGCAATGTGCCAAGGCTACAAGCTTTAGGGCAAGAGTTGGGGTTTGACGTTGTCGTATTAGAGCAAAAAGTCATGGATGGTGATGAACCGGTTTCCTCCACGCGTATTCGTGAGGCTGTCGAAAGTGGAGATGTCAGCGCCGCTATGCGTATGTTAGGCCGTCCATTCTCTTTTACCGGCAAAGTGGTCTCTGGCAAACAGTTAGGGCGGACTATCGGTGTGCCGACCATCAATCTACAACTGCACCCACGCAAAGTGATTCCGGCGCATGGCATCTATGCCGCTCGTGCCTGGTGGGGCGAGGATAAAAAACCACATGATAAAAAACCGCATCGTGCGGCTCTGAGCATTGGCAGCAATCCGACAGTTAATGGCAGCGGTCTCAATATCGAGTTTCATGTGATCGGAGAAGATATTGAGACGCCTCCTGAGACGGCTTATCTGGAAATCATTGCCCGCTTACGCGATGAACAAAAGTTTGCTGACTTGCCGACTTTAGTTGCGCAGATGCAGCGCGACATTGCGCGCGCTGATGAAATCTTAGCGGCATATTAAGCCCCTTGTGGTTGACGCTGCGAGCGGCATAAGTCACACTGCCACGAGAACAATTGAATTTCAAGGAGATGGATATAATTCGTGGCTACAACTAAACGAACAGCAACCAAAACAGCCAGTAAAGGCAAACCCGCAGCGAAAGCAACCCGACGTGCCCCCTTGCCAGAAACCATTGGCGTCGGTATTATTGGCGCAGGCGGCATTGCGCGCGGCGTGCATATCCCCGGCTACCAGAAACTTTCTAATGTGAAGGTATTAGCCGTTTCTGATCCCATCGAAGCGGCGCGCGAGGGCGCGGCCAAGCAATTCGACATTGGCAGCACCTATGCCGATTATCAGGAGATGCTCAAGCGTGATGACATCCAGGTCGTCTCTGTCACCACGCCCAACTTCATGCACGCCGAAGCGACAATTGCCGCGTTAGAAGCAGGCAAAAACGTGCTGTGCGAAAAGCCCCTGGCGATGAATGCCAAGGAAGGCGAGAAGATGGTGGCAGCGGCGGAGCGCACTGGTAACAAGTTGATGTGCGGTTTCCATTTCCGCTTTACGCCACAGGTGCAGACGCTCAAGCGATTCGCCGCATCAGGTGCCTTTGGCCAAATGTATTATGCGCGCACCCAGGCTTTACGGCGTCGTGGCATTCCAGGGTGGGGCTTATTCATCAATAAGGAAAAGAACGGGGGCGGCCCGTTGATTGACATCGGCGTCCACATGCTCGATTCCACCCTGCACGTTCTGGGTTTCCCCAAGCCAATTGCCGTCAGCGGCCAGACCTACCAGATGTTCGGTAAGCGCAAAGATGTTATCGGCTTGATGGGGCAGTGGGATTACAACAACTTCACGGTCGAAGACTTCGCCGTAGCACAAATTCGCTTTGAAGGTGGCTTAACCCTGACGCTTGAATCCAGCTTTGTGGCGAACATGGAAGAGAACGATAAGATGACCTTCCAGATTTTCGGTGATAAGGGCGGCGCTCAATTCAACCCCTTGAAGATGTACACCGAGCAAAACAAAACCCTGCTGGATATTACCCCGGTTTATCTGCCCGGCAACGTGCATCCGCACCACGAGCAGATCAAGTCGTTTATTGATTCTGTGGTTAATGATAAGCCCGTGTACACACCGGGTGCCGAGGCCCTTCAGGTGACACGCATCATTGACGCCATCTATGCCTCCAGCGAAAAAGGTGGCGAAGTTAAACTGTAACCATTGCGGATTTTTGATTGCGGATTGCGGAGTAAAACAGCAGCGCACATGTAAATTGTAGTAACAAGAACGACTTACCCAATCCGCAATCAAAAATCCGCAATCCACAATCGTAGTGCTCGTTCAGCCGCGCTTGATAGTAATTCATCGGCGCGGCTGACGCATTCTTGGAGCGAGAGAGGGGCGTCGGGCAGGGGCAAGGCTGCCATGATGCCTAAGTCTTGTAGTTGAGTGCCTGTCAGCCTTACCGCACCGCCAAAAGCGATAATTGGCACGCCTGCGCCATCTTTGACCTGGCGTGCGGCATCAGCAACTCCGGCCAGTGCTTTGCCACTGAGCGTTTGGGCATCAATAGAGCCTTCTCCTGTTAGTACTAAATCGGCAGTCTCCAGTTTTGCTGCGAAACGAGTTGCTTCCAAGACCGCATTAATGCCGGGGGTGAGGTGTGCGCCCAGAAAAGCCATTAGGCCAAAACCCATGCCGCCTGCGGCACCTGCGCCGGGAATATCTCTAAAGTCTTTGCCGAAGGTTGCCTCAACCACATCCGCAAAGTGAGAGAGCGCAGCATCTAAGGCTTCAACCTCTCGTGGAGATGCGCCCTTTTGGGGGCCGTAAATAAAGGCAGCACCATCAGGGCCGCACAATGGATTTGTGACATCGCATAGCACCGTGATTTTGGTGTCTTTGAGACGAGGGTCTAAATGAGTTAAGTCAATTCTATGCAGTTGATTTAAAGCTGTGCCGCCTGGAGGCAACTCCCGCCCGTTGGCATCGAGAAATCGCACACCTAACGCTTGCAAGGCACCCGCGCCGCCATCGGTGGTGGCTGAGCCTCCGATGCCAATCAATAGTTCACGGCAACCTGCTTCTAACGCTGCTTGAATAACTTGCCCGGTGCCATAAGATGAGGCTTGCCCCGCAGAGCGGTGTTCCGGGGGCACGAGGGTTAAACCAGAGGCTTGCGCCATTTCAACAACGGCCTGGCCTCCTGCTAAGAGACCCCACTGCGCTTCCACTTCATCCCTTAATGGGCCACGCACACGAACTGTTTGAGATGTGCCGCCTGCGCCGCGCAGGAGCGCATCTACCGTGCCTTCGCCGCCATCAGCTAAAGGGACGGCAGTGAATTGACATTCTATTCCATTTAGGGCACCTCGCGCTCCGCGTTCAAGGGCGGCACAGGCCTGCGTGGCAGAAAGTGAACCCTTGAAAGAATCCGGGGCAAGAATGATGTGCAGCAAGGCTAATAGGAATTGTTAGTGGCTAATCTGGCGTTGAGTCCTGACGCTGCCAAGAAGCGATGCGTTTTTTATCGTCCTCGGCTCTTTTCCTTTTGGCGGAGTTTTTCATACCCTGGCGGGCTTGAGAAAAAAAGAAGTCGGCGATGACGTAGCAGAAGGTAACCAGAATTAAACCGCGCAAAATAAAGAAAACTCCGTGGCGCGGTTGGAGCAACATTTCGGTGAGGATATTCAGCACCGATAAGGAGTGCCCAATATAGGGCTGCGCTGAAGCCCAGGCAAAATACAATCCCACATATAAGCAGACAGCAGCAATGAGAACAATAATTAGCATCGTGCAACCTCGCTATAAAATAGAAACCACGAGGACGAAAGACAACCTACTTTGTATATTAGCAATGAGTTGGCCCAATAATTGTTATTGAAATTACTAAGCCCGTCGGGTAATAAGTGGAACAGTCAATCAGAGTGTTTGTTGATGTGACACTTGCGCATTCGGATCTAGCAGCAGTAGGCTCGGTTGACCTAGCACGGTATAGCGTCTTACACTGCTTACGGGCTTGCCGAGTTTTAGCAAGCTACGCTTATTTTACAACATTTAAAATGCCGGAATCTATTGTTCTTTTTCCAGCGACTCCGGTTGAAATCCGGCAGCGCAACGATGTCACGTTAACGCCTGAACATGACGTTAGTTCCCCTCAACGGGTTGCACCATTTGTATCTGATGCTCTTGCCCACCGGGAGTTGGCTCATCAACTGACCCCACAGGAGCCAACCTTTGCGCTTTATACGCTCGGCTGCAAAGTGAACCAATATGATTCGCACCAAATCGCGCGCATGTTGCTACAGCGTGGCTTTCGCCGGGTCGAGTTTCGGGAAGTCGCTGACCTCTATGTCATTGATACCTGCACCGTCACTGCCGAAGCCGACCGTAAATCGCGCAAAGCTGCGGGGCGGGCGCGACGTAATAATCCTGATGCAGTAGTGGCCGTGACGGGTTGCGCTGCAACTTATTCCGCCGAACAATTTCTGCGTGTGGTGCCCGATGCGCTTGTCTTAGGCAATACGAGCAAGATGAACTTGCCAGAGTTAGCTCTTTTGGCCTTAGAACAACGCGATGATTGGGCCACTAATTATGCCCAATACCGCGAGCAATTCGGCTCTGAGCCAGTGCCCACCGCCACCCGCGAACGTGCGGTCATTAAAATTCAGGATGGCTGTAACCATCGCTGCGCCTTCTGCATTATCCCCACGGTGCGTGGCGCATCGGTCACAAAATCGCCTGCGGCCATCCTTAGTGAAGCGAGAACCTTTGTGCGTGAAGGGGCGCGTGAACTGATTATCACGGGCGTCTCAATGGGCGACTGGGGCCATAGTCCCAACACAATGAGTGATGATGATACAGAACGTGGGCGCAGTCAGCGGGGCAACCGTGAACTGTGTAATTTATTACGGGCATTGACCACGATTGAAGGCTTAGAACGCATCCGAGTGTCCTCGCTTGACCCAGCGGATGTGGATGAAGAATTTCTACAAACCGTGGCTCACACGCCCAAAATTTGTCCACATATTCACTTAGCCTTGCAGGGTGGCTCGGCGGCGACTTTGCGGCGAATGCGACGGCGTTATACTCCTGAACATTTCTTAAAAGTAGCGCGACGCTGGCGCGAAATTCGTCCCGATGGTGGCTTGACCACTGACATCATTGTTGGCTTCCCCGGCGAGACGGCAGAAGATTTTGAAGGTAGCCTACGCATCGCCCGTGAAGCGCGTTTCTCCGCCATCCACGTCTTTCCTTATTCGCCGCGTGCTGGAACTGTCGCGGCTGATTTACCTGACCCGGTGCCGCCCGCCGAGCAAAACCGCCGTGTGGATGTTCTGTTAGAACTGGCGAGGCAATTATCTGCCGAATATGCGGCCCAATTTATAGGACAAACCCTGCCCATTCTTGTCGAACAAATTGATGCCGAGCAGCAAACCATAGAAGGCATGACACCGCATTATATCAAGGCTCGCGTGATACAAGTGCCTAAAAATACTGCCGTTGGTGATGTGATTTTAGTTTATGCCCATAGTTGGTGTGATGGCTTATTGCACTGCCAACCCGCATAAAATAGTCCTTTAATTCTGCTATGGATACTTGTGGTGCTATGCAGCAAGTGAAAGACGTTCTCCAGATTATTGACGAGCTTGAGAAATTGATTTCTCAAGCTCGTCTCTTTAGGGGGCGAGCCATTATTGATGAAGAGGTCTTCTTTGACACATCGGCAAGGTTAAAGAAAGCCATTCCTGAAACTATCAAGAAGGCAGAAGCTTGTGTGCGTCGTTTAGAAAAAAAACATACGGGAGAACAGGCTCCCCCAAGGCTTAATACATATCGGTTTGTGGATGAGTTAGAACACATGGTGGAAACCAGCCCAACGCACTTGTTCGGGAAGACGTTAGTCAATAAGACAGAGTTTATGGCACGGCTTGTGAAAATGAGGCAAGGACTTACTGAAGATGTGAGCAGAAGCGAGCAACTACTCAAGGTTTATCCCGACGAGCCGGAATCAGTTCAAATGATTTTAGATGATGCACGCCAGCAAGCCCAACGCATCATTGAGGAAGCAGAGCAAGAGGCTGCGCGTATTATAGCAAAAGCAAAACAGCAAGCGCCTTAAGCTTTAACTTCTTATGTAATGGCTTATCCGGGTTACTTATTTATGCCTTTGGCTGCATCTTGAAGACTTCTGCATAAATAGGATCATAAGAACGTGAGGGTGGCAGCACGCCTAATTGCTGTAACTGACGGGCCGTGGCGCGGTTGCGGTCGCGGGCACGCTCGTAGAATTCGCGCGGATCGCTGCTGCCCGGATAGAGCGGGTCGAGTTGCGAGATGTGGTCTAAAATCAGGCCGACCTTGCGCTCCATGAGTTCTTTGTTGAAGATGCTAAAGTAGTCGCCTTCCCACACTTGATACTCTTCCCATGCGCCGCGATAGTTCCAGCGCGTGAAGGGTTGCCCTCCCTCCTGCCCATAAGTTTTGGCAGCGCGATCAAAAGCTTCGGCGCACATTTCATGCGTGCCGTGGGGGTCGCTGATTTCCCCGGTCAGCATTACAATGTCGGGCTGGGTCTCGCGCAGTGCCTTTAAGACGATTTCGACATCGGCTTGCCCAATCGGGTTCTTTTGCAATTCACCCGTCTGATAAAACGGCAGATTCAGGAAGAGCGGTTTGGCGCCCATCTTACGACACGCATCGGCGGCCTCGCCTTCACGCACCAGGCGTTTTAATTCGCTGAGAATATGAGTATCGGGTTCACCTTTTTCGCGCTCGAAAATAAAAAGGCGAATGTCGTTAAAGATGTCCTCGAATGACTTGCCCAGTGGCGCGTGGTCTTCGATGTAGCTGGTCAAGCGCGGATGACGTGCTCGCAGTAACGCCAGCACATCTTTATCGCGCACCGCCATGCTGCCACTCACGCCATACATGACAGTGACTTCATTGCCCTGTGCCGTCATTTTGAGGAGGGTTGCGCCGCAGCAGATGACATCATCGTCAGGGTGGGGTGAGAGGCAGACAATCTTTTTTCCGCGTGGCAAATGCCGCTCATCGTTCAGACGATTTTTAAGGTCGAGTTCGACTTCTTGAATGGTGGCTTCCAGAGAAGGGACTGAATAGGCTAAGCGCCCTGCGCCCAAACGCTCTAAATCATCGAGTTTGATTTTCGAGAGCGGCTTATCCAATTCCTGCGAAGCCGCCATAAGCGCACGCCGCCGCAGAGGAAAGTCTGCAAAGTTCGCGGCGGGAATGGCCCACGGACGGGCAAATTCAGTCAGCGTGCTGGCGGCGGCGGCATCCAAATACCATAAGGTGTTAGGATGCTCTCTCAAAAAGGAAGCAGGCACTTTGGAAGTAATTTTGCCTTCGAGGGCCTGTTGCATAATAGCTGCTTTGTGGATGCCAGAAGCCATCATGATCACCTCACGCGCTTCTAAGATGGTGCCAATGCCCATTGTAATAGCGCGCACCGGGACGTTCTCCAGACCGAAGAAATCCTGCGCGGCGTCCGTGCGCGTGATATGGTCGAGTGTGACCAGGCGCGTGCGCGACTCACGCGGCGAGCCTGGCTCGTTAAAGCCAATATGTCCGGTGCGTCCAATGCCCAGTAGTTGTAAATCGAGGCCACCCGCCTCATGAATCATCGCTTCATAATTCAGGCAATCCTGATAAATTTGCTCATCCCCCCGCCGTGTGCCATCGGGAATATGAAAGTTGCGGCAGTTGATGTGGTTGAACAAACGTTCGCGCATAAAGCGATGATACGACTGCGGCGCGTCCTGATGAATGGGGTAGTATTCGTCGAGATTAAAAGTCACCACCTGCGAGAAATCAAGCCCTTCCTCCCGATGCAGGCGCACCAGTTCCGCATAAACCCCGACGGGTGTCGAGCCAGTCGCCAGTCCTAAGACAGCATCGGGCTTGAGTTGAATAAGCTGTGCAATGCGTTGTGCAACTTGCGTGCAGATGAGATCGTAATGGGGTTGGATGAAGAGGTTATTCATTAGGTCTTGATTTTACCTTGAGTTGCGCCTAGTTTGTCAAACAGTGTCTACACAATTAAGCTGATATATGATGAATGTATCAAAATAGACGGGGGCACAGCACCACAGATCGGATTTTAGATACGATGACGGAATCTCAATCAGAAAATACAAAACCTATTGAACCTATTCTTTATGAGTCGCATATGCACACGCCGTTGTGTCGCCATTCGGTGGGCGATCCCGAAGAGTATGCCACCATTGCTGAGCGGCGTGGACTCAAGGGCATTATCGTAACGTGTCATAACCCCTTGCCTGATGGTTTGGCGCAGGGGTCGCGTATGTATCTGGAACAGATGGAAGAATACTTTGCCCTGGTTGCCAGAGCGCGTAAGGCGTGGGAGGGGCGTGTAGATGTGCGCTTAGGTCTGGAAGCCGATTACATGCCGGGCTTGGAGTCTTTTATTGAAAAGCAGTTGCAAAGTGCGCCCTTTCATCATGTGCTGGGTTCGGTGCATCCGCAACTGGAAGAATATAAAGCCCGCTTCTTTACGGGCGATGCAGTGGCCTTTCAACGCACCTATTTTGAGCATCTGGCGCAGGCGGCAGAGACTGGTCTTTATGATACGCTATCGCACCCCGACCTGGTGAAGAACTTTACCGCTTCCCAGTGGGGCTTAAAACGGATGCTGCCCGACATCCAGCGTGCCCTGGATCGCATTGCGGCGACTGGCACTGCAATGGAATTGAATACTTCGGGCTTACTAAAAACCATCCCTGAAATGAACCCTGGCCCAGAAATCTTGCGCGAGATGCAGCAACGTAATATTCCAGTTGTCTTAGGGGCTGATGCCCATAAACCAGAGCGGGTAGCGGATAAATTCGAGATGGCCCTCGATTTATTAGAGCAAGCGGGTCATAACGAAATCAGTTTCTTCTTAAACCGTCAACGGCAGACTGTGCCGATTGCTCTTGCTCGCAAGAGTTTGCGTAATTTGTAGTTATGGCCCTCACCCCCGACCCCTCGCCTACTGCGTAGGCGAGGGGTCGGGGGTGAGGGCTTCTACTTCTCTATTTATCAATTGTAAAGCTGCGGGTCTTTTTTCCAGTCTTTATCTTTGTCGAAGCCAAATTGAGTGACACGCGGACGGCGCTCGCGCAGGCGCACTGATTCCATGCCTACATAGTAACCTGTAGACTCGGCATTTTTGCCAACGCATTCCAGACGCAGCGTATAGTGTCCTGGGTCGGGCCAAAAGTCTATCAGGTGGAACTCCTGAGTGGCAGTTTTGGCACTGTATAAGTCCATTGGCTCGCCAATCTTAACACCGTTGAGATAAGCCTGATAGCGGCCAAAGTCATAAGATTTGGTCATGTTGAGGAGCAGGCGCAAGGGTTCTTTCTGCTTCACCTCGAAGGGTATTTCTAACCACGCCCCCTGTTGCTGTGGGGGCATATAAAGCAGTTGTGGCCCATCGTAGAATTCTAAGGACTGTTTGACGACTTCGCCTGCTCCATGCTGCTGAGCCGCACTGAAATCACGCGCATAAGCAATAACGCGCTCTAGACTGGGTAGCTTACGTTCGCTGGCTACTGGGGCGCGGGCGGCAAAAGTTGGGGTGCCGGTTTGATACCAGAAGGCGACGCTGGAATAATCATCTTCGCGTTCATTCCAACTGGTGCTCTTGTGCTGGGGATTTTCATCAGGTGACATCCAGCCAAAATGTTCAAACGTTACCTTGATACCGGTGTTAAAGATGATAGGGTCTTGCAGATGCCAGCGGTAGGCACTGGTGCGGCCTCCGACAATGCCCCACTGGTCGAAGTAGGGCACCCCAAAGTACGGCGTGCTAGTTTTCTTTAATCCCCAGGCAGAGAGAAAATAATCTTCGGTGCCAGTGCCCCAGATGGAAGGCTTGGTCTCACGGTCAATATAGATTTTCTCATCGCCTTCACCAAACCAGGCCGGGCTGCGTGTACGTACGGCGAGCACCGTGCCCACATAGTGGCCTTTGCCCCGGGTATCCAAAACGACATAATCCTGGCCGTGCTGCACCGGATACTCCTGCCGATACTGTGCGTAGAAATAGGGTGTGTCTTTGGGCAATTTGTCTTTCTTCACCCAATCAATGTTGTAATAGAGCAAACTGATCGGCTTGGTGCCCTGATTGACAATTTCGATCCGGGCCGACTTGCGAAAGGGCATGTGCCAGAAGCAGTTATAAGAATCCGCATCTTCCACAATAACGGGCAAGCTAATAACTTCGCTGCGCTGGCCAAAACAGTTGGCAAAAAAGTCCCCCACCGGAGCTTCCACACCGGGTCGCGGATTGCCATCCCAATAAATGCGCAACAGCATCTCCTGGTGATTCGCTGAACCGTTGCGTGCCCACTCCTGCACCTGCGGGCCGAGAAACGTCATCCAGATATGATTAATCGCGCCGGGGCCTTTTTCATCCATCAAGACATGCGTGGCACCCGGCGCGACCTGGAAATTATCCCAGTTGCTGTGCTCATCATAGTCTCCGGTAGGATCGGCCCCGCGAGAATACTTGCCATCGGCTCCGGCACGAAAGGTTGAAGTGGCGCGGCGGCTTTGTCCTTCTTGTGGCCTGGCAAGATCGCTCAACAAATCGTCGGCTAAGACGCGAGATAATAAGGAGCCAATAACAACTAACAGAAACAACGGGGTAACGATATGTCCACGAATCATTTTCATGGCGAGACCCTTGGTAGAACAGATTTAGGTGGGCTGAGTGATTGACAGTAATGATACCAAAACACGGCTGTTGTGGAGTGCAGCATGATTCCAAACTGTCTATCTTGCTTTTGATATTCCAAACGGTGGTTTGTAATAAAAGGCCTATTAACTACTTTTGTTTATGAATCTGGTCATTCTATTGCAACTCTACTGAGGCTTCGTTATAGAGGGTTAAACCTTAAATGTTTGAAAGATAAGAAGTTGTCGAGGTAGCAAATCGTGCGCCATACTATAACGGATAAGTTGCAATGCCTAATCTATAGAAAGACCGAATCCAAGTTCGACCTATGAAAGAAAAGCGTCGGTTCCTACGTTTATTAAGTGTTCCTATTCTCCTTTGTGCTGGTTTACTGGCGGCATCCCCGGCGGCACATGGGGCCAATGTCACGTTTGCGTCCGCTGTCTCTTATACGGCTGGCACCAATCCTTACGGAGTAGCAGTGCAAGACTTTAATGGAGACGGGAAACAGGATTTAGTTGTGGCTAATGAGGCCAGCGCCAATATGAGTTTTCTCCCCGGTAACGGCGATGGCACCTTTGGCACTGCCGTGAATTATCCGGTGGGATCCCATCCCAGAGATATTACGGTAGCCGATTTGAACGGAGATGGCAAACCAGATGTTGTGACAGCCAACTATGGGAGTAACGATGTTAGTGTGCTGCTCGGTAATGGCGACGGCACATTCCAGCCAGCGGTGAACTTTGCTATTAGCAGTGCGCCGGGCTACGGGACTAGTGGGCCTGGCTTTGTCGCCGCAGACGACTTGAACGGCGACGGCAAAATAGATTTAGCCATTGCGGATAGCGGGGATGCAAGTGTCAGTGTGCTCTTGAATAGCACCACGAGTCCCTTGAGTCCCTTAAGCTTTCAACCTGCCGTCCATTATAGTTATAGCGGATTTTATTCCCTCCAGAAATTGGCTCTGGGCGACTTCAACGGCGATGGCAAGACCGACATTGTAGTGGCGGACTTCGGTAACATCCTGGGTGGGACAAACGGTGGTATTTACCTGCTGACGAATGCTGGCAGCGGCACCTTTACGGGGCCTACGCTCTTGTATGCCACCCGTGGCACTGCTGTTCGGGCTGCCGACTTCAACGGTGATGGCAAGCTCGATATTGCCAGTGCCGACTATCCCGGCACGGTAGCCACTGCCTTTGGCAACGGCGACGGCACTTTCTCCAACATTAACAGTTACCCGGCAGGCAATCAGCCCCAATCATTAACCACTGCGGATTTTGATGGCGACGGCACTCTCGATATTGCGGCTACTGATTTCAACAACAATGCGAGCGTCTTCTTAAACAACGGCAACGGCACTTTCGGGACAGTCAATAGTTTCCCGACTGGTACCGATCCGCGCACCATAGCAGTGGGCGACTTCAATGGTGATGGTAAGCCCGATTTAGTGACAGCCAATGATGGCAGCAGCAACTTGAGTGTCTTAATTAACACCACAGTACCAGTAGACCCCAGCATTGTCACCAAGACAACCGATGACGGCTCGGTGGGCACGTTGCGCAATGCCATTAATTATGCCAATGCTCATCCCGGCGCCACGATTACCTTTAACATTTCTGGCACTGGCGTCCAGACGATTGCGCCGACTACGGCGTTGCCTGCTATCACAGCGTCTGGCACCTTTATCAAGGGTTACAGCCAACCCGGAGCACATGAAAATACCCTGGCCGTCAATGTCCCTGGCGATGATGCGGTTATTCTTGTGGAATTGAATGGGGCCAACATTACGGGGAGTGCCAATGGTCTTACGTTGATGGGTTCCAACAGCACTGTGAGCGGCCTGGCGATTAATGGCTTTTCACACGCTGGCATTGAGATTACTGGCGGCGCTAACAATAACGCGGTGCAAGGCTGCTTTATCGGTGTGGATGCAGCGGGCACAACGGCCAAGCCGAATGGCGCTGGCGTTGATATTAATGGCGCGTCGAGTTCCAATACCATTGGGGACGCTGGCCCCAATCATCGCAACGTTATTTCAGGCAATACTGGCGATGGAGTTATCATTTTTGATAACGGCTCCATCAGTAATGCTGTCCTGGCCAATTATATTGGCGTTGATAAAAATAGCACTACCGCTCTGGGCAACGGGCGCGATGGTATCCGCATCCTCGGCACCTCCTCTAATAGACTGGGCGCTTTATCCATTGGCGCGGCACCGTCGGGCGGCAATATCATCGCGGCCAATGGCGGCAATGGCATCACCCTTTCCGGTGCAGGCGCGACTGGTAACATCGTAGAGAATAATTACATTGGCACCAATTTTAGCACCACTGCCAACTTAGGCAACTCTGTCTATGGTATTTCTCTTGAGCAGGGCGCGAGCAATAACTTCATCGGTAATGGTGGCGATATTACCAGGGGCAACATCGTCGCTTTCAGTGGCTCAGACGGCGTGCATGTGGTGGATACCACTTCGACGGGTAATGCCATTCGCCTCAATGGTATTTATAGCAATGGCGGGTTAGGCATCAACCTGGATGCTAACAACTCTGCGGATAACGTCACTCCGAATGATCCCCGGGATACTGATACTGGCCCGAACAACCTGCAAAACTTTCCGGTCATTACCAGTTTTGGCACCAGTGGCGGCTCGTCGGAATCAGGTGCTCTCAACAGCACGCCCAACACCAGTTTTACCATTGACATCTATCAGAGCGACTTGCCCAATGCTTCCGGGTTTGGCGAGGGTCAGGCTTACGTGGCCAGTGGCAGTGTCACCACGGACGCCAGCGGTAATGGGACTTTTACGATTTCTAATACAGCCCTGAGCAAGCCATACATTACCGCGACGGCTACGAGTTTAAGTGGCGATACCAGCGAATTTAGCCAGGTCAACCCGCTTAATTATGTGGTGACCAATACCAACGATAGCGGAACTGGTAGTCTGCGTGCTGCCATAAATTTTGCCAACCTCAACCCCGGCTCCGCCATTAGCTTTGCGATTCCCGGAACCGGAGTGCACCCCATTACCCCGGCTTCCGCTTTGCCAGTTATTACCGCTGCGAACACAACGATTGACGGCTATACCCAACCAGGCAGTAGCGCCAATACCGCTGCTGCGGGCGACAATGCGGTGTTGCTTATTGAACTCAATGGCACCAATGCGGGTGCAGCTACTGGTGGCCTGCAAATCACTGGTAATAATTGCACCGTGCGCGGGTTGATTATTAACCACTTCGGCGGTAGCACGAGCGGCGATGCTATCACGCTCAACGGTGCCTCGAACTGTGCTATTACCGGTAATTTCATCGGCACCGATAGCAGTGGCACTGTGGCGGCTGGCAATTATCGCGGTGTGTTTCTGTTTGGTTCCGCCACCAACAACACCATTGGTGGCACGACTGCGGCGGCGCGCAACATTATCTCCGGCAATCGGCACGTCGGCGTAGACATCTTCGGCAGTGCTGGTAACAATGTGCAAAACAACTATATCGGCACGGATAAAAATGGCACCGCGGCTCTGGGCAATAGTGATAACGGTGTGCTGATTAATGCCGCTTCCAATAACCTGATTGGCGTAAATGCAGGCAACTTGATCTCTGCTAATGGCCAGGGCATCACTATTGGCACGAATGGTAATACTGGCACTGCAACGGGTAATTTAATTCAGAGCAACTTGATCGGTACAGATGTTACCGGGGCGGTTGCTCTGCCTAACCATGCCAGTGGCGTGTTGATCATTGAGGGTGCGCAAAACAACACAGTTGGAGACAGGAGTAACTCTAACTTAAAGAACATTGTTGCCTTCAATGCTGGGGATGGTGTGTTGCTAAGGGACAATAATACAACTGGCAACACTGTTCGCTTTAACTCGATCTTCAGCAACGGTGGGTTGGGTATTAACTTAGTGGGTGGCAATGAAGATAATAATGGGGTGACGGCCAATGATGCCAAGGATGGCGATACCGGCCCGAACAACCTGCAAAATTATCCGGTCATCACATCCACGTCTACCTCTGGCGGGTCAGCCATCTTCGGAAGTCTTAACAGCACACCGAACACCACCGTTGCTATTGATATTTACTTTAACAGTGTGGCCGATCCCGCGGGCTATGGTGAAGGTCAGACTTTTGAGGGTAGCCAGAACGTAATCACCGATGCCAACGGCAACGCGACATTTAATATTAGCACTACCAATGTTACTGGCTTTTATCCGGTGGCTATGGCCACCAACCTGACAACGGGCGACAGTAGCGAGTTTGGCCCGGCCTTAGCCGATAACATCGTCACCAACACTAACGATAGCGGCACTGGTAGCCTGCGTAATGCCATTAACTTTGCCAACAGCAATCCTGGCACGACCATTCGTTTCGGTATTCCGATTACCGATGGTGGTTATAACGCCACGACGGGTGCCTTCACCATCCAGCCTGCCACTCCCCTCCCGACCATTATCAAAGATGGCACCATCATTGATGGCACGACGCAAGGCGCTTCTTTTGGTGACACCAATGCGAATGGCCCAGAGATTGTTATAGATGGCACGAGTGCGGGAGCCGGAGCCAAGGGTCTCACCATCACAGCCGCGAATTGTGTCGTGCGCGGCCTGACGATTGACAACTTCACCGGCTCTCTGTCCAGCGGACAGTCACCTGATAAGGACGCGGCGGCTATCTATATCTTTGGTGGGAACAACAATCGCGTTGAAGGCTGCTACATCGGCACCGATGCCACCGGCACGGCAGCGGCTTCCGCGCAAGCCATCAACGGCATCGTCCTGGAAAATAACGGCATCGCGCAGGCGAGGTTCAACACGATTGGCGGCTCCACAACCGCCGGGGCTGGCAACCTGATTTCCGGCAATGCCAATATCGGCGTGCTTTGCTTTACCGGAACCAACGGTAATTCTATCGTCGGCAATCTCATCGGCACGGATAGAACCGGCACCACCAGGGTATTAAATGGTGAGGGTGTGCGGCTCGATGGCAGCCATGATAACAGCATTGGTGGACAGACGGCGGAGGCGCAGAATGTCATCAGCGGCAACGGGTCTTCCGGCATTTTTATTGTCCACTCCGGGGCCGATTCCAATGTTATTCAGGGCAACATCATTGGTCTGGATATAAACGGGGCCAATGCCATCAACTCCGGCGGGGGCACGGGAATCAGCGTGCTTCAGGGGCCAGTGAATAACCGTATCGGCGGCACGGCGGTCGGGGCTGGCAACACGATTTCTGGCAACTTTTTCGGGGTCTTTATTAGCGATGCCGCTACGGGTGGCACCGTGATTGAAGGCAACTTGATTGGCACCGATATTAATGGCACCCTGGCCAAAGGCAATGCCTATGGTGTCTATCTATCGAACACTGCTAATACCACGACCATTGGTATTGATGAAGGTGGCAGCAACGTGATTGCAGGCAACACCAACGATGGCATCCAGATTTCTAATTCATCTGGCGTCACGGTGCAGAGCAATCTTATTGGCGTGGACAGTTCCGGGAGTGTCGCGCTGGCGAATGCTGGTAGCGGCGTTAGCATCACCGGCACTTCATCGGGTAACTTTATTGGCGTGCCTGGTGGCGGCAATGTGATCTCCGGTAATAAGCAGCAAGATGTTCTGCTGTCTGGATCGGACGTGGCGGGCAATCTGGTGCAGGGCAATCTCATCGGCACTAATGCGCAGGACACGGCGGCTATTCCGAGTCTGATAGGTGTAGTGCTCGATAGCGGGGCGCACGATAACACGGTGGGCGGCACGGCGCAGAATGCGGGCAATGTGATTTCCGGCCATACCACGCCGCCGACGGTCGCTGGCCACTTTGATAATGGTATCAACATCAATGGGGCCAATAATAACACGGTGCAGGGCAACTTCATTGGCACCAATCGTTCCGGCTCGACTGCGATCAAAAATAGTAACATTGGTATCCACATCTTCGGTGGCTCCACGGGCAACCTGATTGGTGGCACCGCCAGTGGTGCAGGCAATGTTATCTCTGGTAATGCCAACCGGGGACTCACCATTACCGATCTCGGCACTACGGGTAATACGGTGCAGGGTAATATCGTTGGTCTTGATAGCACCGCGACCACCGCGCTGCACTATGACAACACCAATGGTACTCCGAGTAACGGTGTGGGGCTTGAGGTGAGTTCCAAAGCCACCAACAACCTGATTGGCGGCACGGTGGCAGGGGCGCGTAACATTGTCTCCGGCAATGGTATTGGAATTTCCATCAGCTCTACAGGCACCGATGGCAATAAGATTCAGGGTAATTACGTTGGCCCTGACCAGGCAGGCACAGGTGCCCCTTACCCGTCTCAATCAGGCATCTTTGTCAGCTTTGGCGCAACCAATACCACGATTGGCGGCACCGCCAGTGGTGCGGGCAACCTCATTTCCGGTAATAGTACGGCTCTCTTTATCTCAGACTCGACGACAACTGGCACCGTGGTGCAGGGCAACTCAATCGGCACCAATGCGGCTGGAACGGGTGCCCTCGCTAATAGTAGCGGAATCCTGATAGCGGGCGGCAGCGGCACTACCATCGGCGGTACGGCATCAGGAGCCAGTAACCTCATCGCGTTCAATGCCGATGATGGCATAAATGTAAGTGGGACGGCAACGGCGACGATTCGCGGCAATTCCATCAGCTCCAATGCAGGGCTGGGTATCAACCTGGAGCCAGGCGGTGAAACGGCTAACACGGTTACGCCCAATGATGTGGGCGATGCCGATACTGGCCCCAATGGTCTGCAAAATTACCCCGTCGTTTCGAGTGTCACGACTTCAGGTGGCACTACTACCATTGCTGGGACTTTGAATAGCCTGGCTAATACCCCTTTTACGCTTGACTTCTATAGCAGTGACGCGGCGGACGCCTCTGGCTTTGGCGAGGGTAAGGTCTATCTTGGGAGTCAGGATGTAACAACGGATGGCAGTGGTAATGCGACGTTTAGCTTTGATATAAATCCACTTCAGGTGGAGGGCGCGGTGCATGTTGCTGGTTCCACAAATGGCCTGTTTTATACGGCCACTGCAACCAACAAGACCACCGGTGAGACTAGCGAGTTCGCCCAAAATAAAACAGCGGATGCTGCAACCTTAAGCTTGAGCCTCTCTCCCAATACTTTCAGCGAAGGCGCGGGTGCAAACGCCGCAGTGGGCACCTTAACGCGCAATAGCTCCGGGGCGGCTGTAACGGTGAATCTGAGCAGCAACAACTCACGGGTGAGTGTGCCAGCCACCGTCACCATTCCCTCCGGTGCAACATCAGTTACTTTCTCGGTGGCTGCGGTAGATAACGCCGTGGCCGATGGCCCTGCTACCGTGATCATCACGGCCAGTGCCACGGGCTTGCCCAATGCTACTGCCAACGTGACAGTGACGGATAACGACAGCCCCGGCATTACAGTGACACCGACTTCGGGATTAGTGACTACTGAGGCTGGCGGTCAAGCCAAGTTCACGCTGGTGCTTAACACTCAACCAACGGCTAATGTAACGATTGGCCTGAGTAGCAGCAACACGGGAGAAGGCACGGTGGCACCCGCCACCTTGACCTTCACGCCCACCAACTGGAACGTGCCACAAACCGTGACGGTGACGGGTGTAGATGACGCTATAGCTGATGGCAACCAGGCATATACCATCATCACGGCTCCAGCCAGCAGCAGCGATGCCAATTACAACAAGCTGGATGCCGCCGATGTGAATGTAGTCAATCAAGACAATGATGTGGCAACGCTAACGCTCAGCGCCAATCCCGGTAGCGTCGTGGAAGGAACTGCAACCACCGTTACCCTTACGCGCAATACGCCGGTAGGTGCGCCCCTCAACGTGACTATCAGCAGCAGTGATAGCAGCACCTTGCCCGTGCCCGGTGCGGTCACCATTCCCGCCGGACAATCGAGCGTGACCTTTACCGTTACTGCCGTAGACGACAATGTGGTCAATGGCACCCGCACCATTAACTTGACGGCGAGCCAGCAAGGTTTCACCTCTGGCACGACTACTGTAACGGTGACGGATAACGATGTGGCGACAGGGCCAACACCGACACCTGGCCCCATCGTTACCCCCATGCCACCACCGACTTTAAGTGTTACTTTAAGTCCAGCAACGGTCAGCGAGGCGGCGGGTCTTTCGGCAGCACATGGTACTGTTACGCGACAGAATGTACCCACAACGGCACCAGTTACCGTGCAGATTACGAGTGATAAGACGGACAAAGCACGTCCGGCGATAACGACCGTCACCATTCCTGCCGAGGCGACTTCGACTACGTTTGCCATTGATGCCGTGGATAACACGATTGTGGATGGCTCGCAGCCAGTGACCTTTACGGCAACGGCCAGTGGTTTTGTCCCTGGCACAGCCACGTTGACGGTCACGGATAATGACAAACCCACGCTTACGGTCAGCATCACTCCCAGTCGCTTCGGTGAGAATGGCGGCGCGCGGGCGGCGCAGGGCACGGTCACGCGCAACACGGCTACCGATCAGCCGCTCGTGGTGCAGTTGAGCAGCAGTAATACAGCCAGAGCTAGAGTGCCTACATCGGTCAGGATTCCGGCAGGCTCAACGTCGGCCAACTTCACCGTGGCGGCGATTAACGATAACCAGCCCAACGGCCCGCGTGCCGTCACAATTGCGGCGCGGGCGCTTGGGTTCGTCTCTGGCACGGCCCAGGTGGTCGTCACGGATGCCGCTCCCGCCAGTAACTTGTCCTTTAATGGACAGGTCATGGTTGTGCCGAGCAATGTTGCTCCCGGAGCGACGACGGGCATTGGCGGCGCAACTGTCACGCTGTCGCAAAAAGGCGTTGTGTTTGATGTCGTGCAAACTAATGCCGCAGGCCAGTATCAGTTCACCAATCTGCCTGTAGGGTCTTATGTTGTGACGGTGCAGAAGGATGGTTATGCCAGCTTTAGCCCCGCTTCGCGCACCGTGGTGCTCAGCCCCAAGGGAGCGCCGCGTGGCAATGACTTTGTGGGCACGCCGCGTGGTAGTTTGGCTGGGCGCATCACCCAGCGTCTGGAAGATGGCACTGTCCAGGGCTTGTCCGGCGTTACGGTTAATGCTTACAGTGCTCAAGGCATTATCACAGGACGCACCGGAAGCACTGGCCAGTTTGCTTTGCCCACCGCGTATGTGAGTAAGTGGATCGTCCTGCCAGTGCAGCACGGCACCTACTTTAAGCCAAGTACTCGCGTGGCGGTCTTGAGTCCCACTATACCGGTGCTAAATGGGCTGGACTTTAGCGTGGCAGGCACGGATACGACTAATCCCACCGTCAATGTGCTGACGCCGCGTGCGGGTAGCTTTACCACCAGTAACCAGCCAACGCGGATAACTGGCACTGCGGCGGACAAAGGCGGTGCGGGAGTCGCTGTGGTGACAGTAGCCCTGGCTCGTTTTGCGAGTGCTACGGCTAAGGTGCCAGTGGGCTTCTGGAGTTGGAAGACCAATAGCTTTATCACGGCTGATAATCCGTTATTGGTAGAGCACCTCGCTACTGGCACCTCAAGCTGGCTCCTCACCGGTCTGCCTAAACTGCCAGCAGGATTCTATGGGGTGCGCGCGACGGCTGTAGATGGTGCTGGTAATAAGATAGCATCAAGCTTTGTACGCTACAGCGTGACTGGTTCCAGCACGGTAGTGGCGGAGACGGGCGGGGCGGACACCCCCTCTAAGGTAGCTCTCTCAGATGCCGTTGCCCAGGCTGCAACCGATAGCGTCCAGCTACGTTTCTTAGGCGCACTGGATAGCGACACGGCCAGCGACGCTGCGCATTACACCGTTGAAGTGAATGGCCACTCCGCTACAGTTGAAAGTGCTGGTTATAATGCGACGACTCATACTGTGGTGTTAGCATTAGCCGAAGGCAGTCTCCGCCCTGGTGATCGCATTGTGGCGCACTGGAATGGCGTGCTGGATGCGACTGGACACCCTCTGGCTGGGCAAGTTGGGCCAGTGACTGTTCGCTAAACGATGTTGGTTGCTGCTAAAAAAAAGACCTGGTTATAGGCTCGACAAAAATTGTCGAGCCTATAACTATTTGCGCCCGTAGAGACACGATTGATCTCGTCACTCCATTCTACGTGACGTTGGTCATATTATTGTTAGCATAATGATAGATGGTGAAGTAGTGAAGCGTTTGGATGGGGCTATGCTGTGTGACCACGCGGATGCAGACCAATGAAAATGACCAGGCCGTGGCGAATTGAGCTATTAGGCGGGTTGCGCGCCCGTTGCGCGGATCAGGTCATCACGCGCTTTCGCACTCAAAAGGCTGGCGCGTTGCTGGCTTACCTGGCGTATCATCACCAGCGCACGCATCCCCGTGAAGTTTTGGTAGAAGTGCTGTGGCCCGACATTGAACCGGCGGCGGCTCGCAATAATCTACGAGTTGCTCTCGTTTCTCTCCGTCATCAATTAGAACCTCCCGGTGCCACTGCTGGCGGTGTTATTTTAGCTGACCGGGCTTCGTTAGGATTGAACCCCCTCGCCATTAGCACCGATGTCATCGAATTCGAGGCGACCCTGCAAGCTGCCGCCCAAGTGCAAGATGCCGGGGAGCGGGTGCAGTTTTGGGGTAAGGCTGTAGAACTTTATCAGGGCGCATTACTGGCTGGTTTTTACGAGAACTGGATTCCTGTCGAAGAGCAACGCCTGGAAGAGTTATTCTTTCGCGCCGTGCGCAACTTAATAACCGAGTTAGAGCAAAATCGCCAATTGGAACGGGCGTTGCATTATGCCCAACACGCTGTAACCGTAGCTCCTTTGCGGGAAGAAGCGCGGCGTGAATTAATGCGCCTCTATGTGGCCATTGGCGAATTACCCGCTGCCCTGCGCCAATATCACGAATTCGAGCAACTGCTGGAAAAACAATGGGGCGAAGTGCCTTCGGCGGCCACACGCGCCCTGGCCCATAGCATCAGCCAACAAGCCGGTAAAAGCGGCGATTGGAAGACAGCCCGCAGTAGCCAGGTGGCTAAGGGGCGGGTTGCTAAAAAAGGGATAGAATCACCTGGGACATCCCACTTGCTGCCGCTGCCGGATGCTTCCGGCGTCTTGTTGCCAAACCTGCCGCGCCAGTTAAACCGTTGTTTTGGCCGGGCCGCAGAATGTGCTTCAGTTGCCGCGCTGCTGATGGCAGAAAATACGTGTGTGCTGACGCTTACCGGCGCTGGGGGCAGCGGTAAAACGCGCTTATCCCTGGAAGTTGCCTGGCAACTCACCGAATCTGGCAGCAGCCCTGCTCCACCCGTGCCCCGGCGTGCTGCGCCAGATAACGTCCCCAGAATATGGTTTGTGCCTCTGGCCGATGTCAATGATCCGCACCTGGTTGTGGATGCTATTTTAAGTGCGATGCAGGTGGATCGCTCTCCCCAGTCAGAACCGCTGCAACAGGTGGTTTCTCTACTTAATGCTCAGGGGATGGAGCTTCATCCAGGCGTTCCAATCCTATTGTTAGATAACTATGAGCAATTGGTGCCATCAGGCGTCCCTGTAGTGCGTTTGTTACTGGAACGTGTGCCGCACCTCAAATGTTTGGTGACATCCCGCCATCGGTTGAACGTCCCTGGCGAACGTGAGCATCTTGTTGCACCATTACCCATACCGGATATGTCGGATATTCCACAGCAGTTAGTGCAGAATGCGAGTGTGCAACTCTTGGTGGATCGTGCCCAGAGTGTGCGGGCAGACTTTCAAGTCACAAAAGCCAATGCGCCGGATGTGGCGAAACTGTGTCGCCGTTTAGATGGAATTCCCCTGGCTTTAGAATTGGCGGCGGCGCGGGCGCAAACACTCACGGTAGCGCAAATGCTGGCGCACCTTGACCAACGGCTTGATTTTGGCGGCAGTGCCCGTTACAAGACCGAAGCCCGCCATCAGACTTTGCGGGCGGCCATAGATTGGAGTTATCGGCTTCTCTCTCCTGCACTACAATGCTTTTTTGCCCGCTTAGGCATCTTTCGTGGCGGGTGGACGCATGAAGCCGCCGCTGCCATTTGTGAGGCTGTTGAGGCTCCCTTCGTGGGTGCTACCCTCGATTATCTAACTCAACTACGCAACTGTTCTCTGGTGCTCACGCAAGAAGGCACTCTCGAAATGCGTTTTCATATGTTGGAAACCCTGCGTGAATATGCTCTCGATCAATTAAATGCTGAAGAGTTGGCAAATCTGGCGCGACGCCATGCGGCATATGTTGTGGAGTTAGCTGAAACCACATCCCGTGCAATGGCTGGCTCCCAGGCAAAAAGCTGTCTGGACATTTTGGAGCGAGAGCATGATAACCTGCGTGCTGCCTTGGGATGGGCGATTGAGCATGATGTGCCAGTTGGATTGCGACTGCTTCAGGCGCTGGGGCATTTCTGGCATGTGCGCGGTTATGCCCACGAAGGGCGATTGTGGATTGAAAGGATGCTCGCTGCTGCCGATAAGTCCGTTGCGGAAATCTCGCCAGAGGCGCGCGCTAAAGTTCTCTCCTGGGACGGGGTCTTAGCCTGGAGCCAGGGCGAATTTACGACGGCCCGCACTCTCTTGGAAAAAGGTTTGGTGATGCAGCGGGCCTCCGGTAACGAGAGGGGCATCGCGGCGCTATTGAGCAATTTAGGTTGTGTTACCCGCGATCAGGGCGATTTTGAGGCAGCACGCAACCATTTTGAAGAGGCACTCTCTCTCTACACAACTTTGGGCATGAAGGGAGGCATTGCCGAGGCTCTCTTTGGCCTGGGCAACATCGCGTGCAACTATAGCCAATATCAGCAGGCCCGTGACTACTTTGAATCGAGCTTGGCACTGTACCGTGAATTAGATGACCAGCGCGGTATCGCTTTTGTGCTGAATAATTTAGGGGTGGTTGCCAAGCACCAGGATGATTACGTAACGGCTTACCGACTCCATGAAGAGGCTCTGCAACTGCAACAGGAAATCGGGGATAAGGCCGGTATGGGTTATACCTATGTGGATTTAGGCGACGTGGCCCGGCATCAGCACGATTACGAAGCTGCCCGCACCCTATATGAAAGAAGTCTCGCGTTGCGGCGCGAAGTGGGAGATAAATCAGGCATCGCCCACACCTTAATGGGCTTAGCAATGGTGGCCGAAAGTGAAAGCGAACGGGACACCGCGCGTAGCGTTTATATCCAAGCTCTCAAGCTATTTCAGGCCATCCAAGAAAAAGACAGCACAATTTGTTGTTTGGAAGCTCTGGCCCGCTTAGAAATGCAACGGGGCGGTGTGTCGAGTGCTAAAAAAGGGGCGGCAAAAGGGGCCGTAGTTGCGGTACTCACAAAGCACTTGAACAATACGGCACGGTTATGGGGTGCTACCCAGGCATGGCGTGAGCTTATCAATTTTCCTCTACCCCTGGATGAACGCGATGATTATGAACGTTATGTGGCTCAGGTGCGTAGCACACTGGGGCCAGAGAAGTTTTTAGTAGCCTGGGCCGAGGGCAGTACCTGGATTGGAGAGCAGGCCGTCTCTTACGCCCTGGAAAAGCTGCAAAAGTAAAGTGGCCACTGAATTACGTATAGGACTATTAATCATTCGCAAAAGCTTGATAAGCTTTCTTTATCCCCGCTGCATCCGCATTACCACGATGCAGCAGAACTCGATAATAGAAAGTCCAACTCTGCCCCGGCTGTAATGTGGCGGGAGTCGGGTTGCCGCCAATGAAGGCTGCATTCGAGAGGGGATTAGCGGTCATTAAACCATAATCGCGGGCGTGCCAGCGAGGTGGGTGGTTGTGATTCGATGGATGGTCTAACACGGCGATACCCAGCGTCTCGCCTTCTACTGGGCCAGAGTAATCACACCAGGTGGCACGTTGTCCCCAGCATTCTTTTTCGCCCCGCCCGCCCTCCGCATTTTTAATCAGCCCGCCGCGTGCGCCATCCATTGAGGTAGCGACACGAATGGCGATAATGCCGCCTTCTTTGGTATCACCAAATTCTACGGCTGCGTAATCGGCAGCGAGTGTAATGGTGTAATCTAATATCCTGCCTTGTGCCCCAATGTTAAAGAGACGCACCACGCGAGTTTCATTAAGAATGGGTGTGTCTGTGCTATCTGTCCAAATACTCCGCGCCGTAAAGCCACCAAAAACCGGCCCTTGCTCTTGTTGCACAAAATCCTGGTGGCGGGTGTAGCCATGCTTGCCTTCACTGGCCCAATTATTCACTCCATTGACTTCATCAAAAGCTGTCCACAACGAAGTGTGGTGTGGATGGTCTTGTGTTTCGCCTGCCTGTTCTGCCATCGGGTAGCTACGTGTCACGCGCTTTTGTCCCGGCCCATACAGCGGCCACAGGTAAGGCCGAATAACATCAGGGCCAAAGTGGTAAGTAGTGCAATGACCTTCAGGGAGGTGCAATTCCAGCTTCCCTTGATCCTGTTGCAGCCTGACACCAACGGTTTCTGCGAGCGTGGTTTCAATCCGATAGCGCAGGGGTTGTCCAGCTTTCAGATTATTGGCTATAAAAACCAGGGCGTTCTCCCCATCAGCTTGAGCCGGTAAAGCTGGGCCACTACCTTCTGGTTGCAATAGTAATTTCCCTTGCGGTAATCCCATGACCGCCACTCGCACTGGTGTGGGTTGGCTAATATCATAAGCTGGATTTAATTCTATCGTTGGCATAAATTTCCTTTTTTGAACCACGAATGAACACGAATAAACGAGGATGGAGAATCGAAAATCGAGGATCGAAAGAGCCATAACTTGCTATAGCGATTCTCCATCCTCGTTTATTCGTGTTCATTCGTGGTTCCTGCAAAAACCTCTTTCAAATAGCGCAAGCTTTCGCGGGCGATGGTTTCCGGGTCGGGAGTGTAATCGAAGACTTCAACCGATACATAGCCCTGAAACCCACAGTCGTGCAGGGCAGCGGCTACAGGATGGAAGTCCGTGGCACCAAAGCCGGGGCCGCGCCGGTTGGCATCATTGGCGTGGAAGTGCTCTACCAGGGGACAAAACTCCCCAATAATTGTGGCGGCGGGCTGAGTTTCGGCACACATACTTTTCATGTCGAGCATCAGTCGGAAGTGCGGATCATTAATTTCGCGCACCATACGGGCGGCTTCGGCAGCGGTCATGATGAAATCGGATTCGGGGCCGGGTAGGGCTTCCTGGCAGAGAATCACATCGCGTTCCCTCAGCGTTGGCAACAACTCTCGAAAAGAATCTTGGGTGCGCTGCCATGCGCCAGCGTAATCGCCAGCTTCCAGCCTCCTTTGTTGCGGCGAACCAAAGACCATAATTCCTGCGCCAATGTCACCCGCAAAATGAATAAGGTGGCGCAAGTATTCCACTGTGCGCTGGCGTATGGTGGCATCAACTGTGTGAATATGCAAGCCAGGTGGCGAGGTTAGTAGCCAATGCAGCCCCACTATCTCTAAGCCGTTATCCTCTGCCACCTGCCGGATTTCCTGACGCCGCTGGGGTGAAATAGCTTCTACGGAGGGCGCAAAAGTGAAGGGCGCGATCTCTATGCCATCATAGCCAAAGCCTGCCACCGCCGCACAGACGCGCTGCCACGGCCAATCGCCAAAGGTTTCATTGCAAATTGCAAAACGGGGTTTCATATGAAGATAGGTTATGGGTGATAGGTCATGGGACATGGGTTATAGGTTGTTCATGGATGGTGTTTCTCCCATCACCCATGACCCATAACCTTGCCGTTCAAATTATGCTAAATTCCTTTTACATGAATGATGATATAAAAAGCAATAATCAAGCCGCAGAATTTAATCAATCGGGTTTCAATCTGCGCGCGCTGGACAACTTTATTTTCGATTTAGATGGCGTGATTTGGCGCGGTAACACGGCCATTGAAGGCGCGGTGGAATCGGTGGCCCGCCTGCGCGCTGCTGGGAAACGCTGTTTCTATTGCACCAATAACTCATCCCGCACCCAGAGTGATTTTGCCACCCGCTTAAAAGCTATTGGCCTTGAAATGGAAAAACAGCATGTCATTACCTCGTCTTCCGCGACGGCCCTTTATTTGGCTGACCAGTTTAAAGCTCCTTTTTCAGCCTATGTCATTGGCGGGGAAGGCATTGTAACGGCCTTGCAAAGTATTGGTGCTCAAGTATTCACTGGGTCTGAAGCTGACGGCTTCCCTAGCGACACAACGGCTGTGGATTGTGTGGTGGTAGGCATTGATCGCGCTTTCACTTATGACAAGTTGCGCTTAGCCCAGCACTTCATCTTAAAAGGCGCTGGTTTTATTGCTACCAATCGGGATGCCACGTTTCCCACGGAAAATGGTGTGGTGCCCGGTGCCGGGTCGCTCGTCGCCAGTGTGGAGACGGCCAGTGGCGTTCATCCCGTGGAAATTGGCAAGCCCCAGCCTTTGATGTTGCAGTTGGCACTGGAACAATTTCATCTGCCAGCCGCCACAACCGTGATGGTGGGCGACCGGCTCGATACCGATATTGCCTGTGCCCATCGTGCTGGTATTCCCGCGCTGTTAGTGACAACTGGTGTGACCACAATGGCCGTGGCGTTAGAGGCAACAGGCGAATATAAACCGGATGCGATTTTTGAGAATTTACCAGCGATGTGCCATGCGGTGTTAGGGGACTAGTTACTCTTATGCCACATCAGATTTCACCGCAGCCTCAGATTATTGATGTTGACCCCCAACCTTCGGTAATAGAGCCATTGGCTCCTTCCATGCCGCTGACAGTTTTCCAAACCCGTCCCTACCTGATGGCCTATCGCCGTTGCTTTGGTGCCAACAAAACTTTTTACCGCTTGCGCAATGGTGGTGGCGCAGCCTTTCTGATGTCGCGTGGGCGCACGGCCAAACGCCTGGAATGGTGGGGCGCAGGCATCCATGACATTGGCGCTGCGGCGTATGATTCACCACAAACTGCTCGTGAGTTATGGGAGCAAATTGAAGACTTAGCGCAACAGCACCAGGCCGCGCAACTCGCGCAGCTTCCGGCTAACTGTCAACTGATTACCCTGGCGCAAAACTCTGGCTGGCAGGTGAGCGAAGCGGAAGCGTGTCCGGTGCTAACTTTGCCGGATACCTGGGACGAGTATGTGGCGTTGCTCGGCAAAAATATGCGCGAGCAAATCAAACGCTACCCCAAGCGGCTCGAAAAAGAATTTAAGGTGGAATACGCTCTAGCGCAAACCGAAGCAGAAGTCCAAACCGCTTTATCCCACTTGTTTCGGCTGCATGGCAAACGCTGGCGGGCGCGTGGCCAAACGGGGGTCTTAGCCACGCCACGTCGCCAGCGGTTCCACCGTGAAGTATGTGTGGCTTTTGCCCGGCATGGCTGGTTGCGCCTGTGGACGATGCACTGCAACGGCCAGCCAGCCTGTGTGCTGCTGAATTATTTCTATGGTGGTAAGTATTACTTCTTCATTGGCGGCTTTGAGCCGGAATTGATGCGTTGGAGCGTCGGCACCTGCTTATTTGCCCGCGTCTTTCGCCAGGCGATTGAAGAAGGGGCGACAGAGTTTGATTTTCTGCGCGGCGAAGAAGAATATAAATACCGCTTCGGTGCTATCAGCCGCACCTATAAAACCCTGGCTTACTTTCAGGACTCGCCACGCGGGCGACTCCTCCGCCAACGCATTCAACTGGAAACTGAAGTCATGCACCGCGTGCATCAAAAATTCTCTGCTGCACATCGGACAAGAAATTGAACCGCCAGGGACGCCAAGCAGCGGAGGGGGAGAAAAGGAAACCGGAAGCGTGAGCGACGGGATAGGCGTACGAGTCTGAGTTGTGTCTTGCTATAGCCCGTCGCTCACGCTCCGGGTTCGCTGCTCTCCCCCCCTCTCCCCCCCTCCTTTTCTCCCCCTCCGCTGCTTGGCGTCCCTGGCGCTCTTGGCGGTTCAATCTTTAACTTGGACTGGCACATTGCGTATGGTATCGGTGCCATCACCAAGTTGGCCGCGTGTGTTGTTGCCCCAGGCCCATAGCGTGCCGTCCTTCTTTTGTGCCAGGCTGTGCCAGTTGCCAGCAGCAATGGCCTGGGCATCGGTTAGGTCTTTGACTTGAACGGGTGCCGGATGGCTTTCGGTGGTACCATCGCCCAATTGCGCGGTGCCATTATTGCCCCAGGCCCACACTGTACCATCTTTCTTAAGGGCTAACGAGTGCCAATTGCCTGCGGCCACGGCCTCTACATCGGTTAAGTCCTTGACTTGAACCGGAGTGGACTTGCCAGTTGTGGTGCCATCGCCGAGTGTCCCGGTAGTATTGCCTCCCCACGCCCATACGGTGCCATCATTGCGCACTGCCAGGCTATGATACCAACCGGCGGCAATAGACTTGACACCCGTTAAGTCGCTGACGCGCACGGGTGTAGCCCGGTCTTCATTGGTGCCGTCGCCCAATTGACCATCTGTATTCTTGCCCCAACTCCACACCGTGCCATCGCTACGCATAGCTAAGGCATGACGCTGACCAGCGGCAATGGCTTTAACGCCTGCTAAGCCCAGCACCTGAGCTGGCGTTATTCTATCGGTGGTGGTGCCATCGCCTAATTGACCAAAGGTATTGTTGCCCCAACTCCACACCGTGCCATCTTTCCTGAGTGCTAAAGCGAAATTGGCCCCGGCAGAGATGGCATCTATGGCTGTGAGTCCTTTAATTTGAATGGGCCTCGGACGATTTATTTTGGTGCCATCGCCCAACTGACCATCAGCATTTTTGCCCCAGGCCCACACGGTGCCATCTTTTTTGAGAGCGAGAGTATAGGCGCGACCAGCCGAAACTGCTCGCACGCCAGATAGCCCCTTAACCACAATCGGGTTTAGCCCTGCTGCATTAGCTTCACCCGTCGCTGTAGGTTTTACGGATGGCGAATTACCATTAGACGCCGTGCTAAGGTTATTACCCCAAGTCCACACGGTGCCATCAGCTTTAACTGCGAGGCTATGCAGGTCGCCACCATCCAGCGTGCCTTCGGCCTGTGCCGGGACTTGACCTAAAGTGACAACGGCCAGGGTGAACACAACCAGGGCTTGATGCCTGGTTCGGGGATGCATTGGTTTATGAGGCGCGGAGCAATGGAAGCGTAGCATGACAACTCCTCAACTTTGCAGGGGGTAGTGGAACAATTATAATACTAGAACTGCTCAAGATTCTAATGCGTGTGGCGTCTTGACCCATTCTTGAGCAACTTGTGTTAGTGCTTTGTGTCTGACTGTAGTAATTCCGTAACCCCTTAGACGCCACTTATTATTTAGGGTCTCGCCCCAGGGCAAAGGCTTTGTTATGGCACTTCCTTCCCCAGAAAAGCGTAAGTTGGCGCATCTGCTGCGCCGTGCCGGTTTTGGTGTGCGCCCCGACGAATGGGAGGAATACTCCCGTTTGGGCTTAGCCGGGACAACCCAACGGCTATTGCATCCTGAAACCGTGCCCGATAATCTCGAAGCCATTCTCAAGAGCATCGGCGGCGATTATGTAGACTTCGAGAACCTCGACAGTATTAAGCAGTGGTGGCTCTATCGCATGGTGCATACCAAGCGTCCTTTGGAAGAGAAGATGACGCTCTTCTGGCATAACCACTTCGCCACCGCTAACTATAAAGTTAATAGCGCGTCCTTGATGTGGCAACAGAATCAGCTTTTTCGCACCCATGCCCTGGGCGATTTTCGCACGCTGCTGCAAGCTGTAGCGCGCGATGCCGCTATGCTCATCTGGCTGGATGGTGGCCAAAATCGCAACGGTGCTCCCAATGAAAACTTTGCCCGTGAAGTGATGGAGCTTTTCACAATGGGCGTCGGCAGTGGCTACACCGAAAAAGATATTCAGGAAGCCGCCCGCTCTCTTACAGGTTGGCGTTATGATGAAGCCACCAAAAGTTTCATCTTTGATGCGGGAGCGCATGATGATGGCGAGAAGACAGTCTTAGGCCAGACCGGAAACTTTTACAGCGATGATGTGTTGGACATTGTGGCGCGTCAACCCGCCACCGCTCATTTCCTCAGCACAAAACTCTTTAAGTTCTTTGTGCATGATGATCCCGGCCCCGCTGACATTGCTAAGCTGTCACAGGTCTATTTCAAGAGCGGCTACAGCATCCGCGCCATGCTGGAATCTATTTTTACCTCACCAGTTTTTTATTCGGAGGCCGCTTTCTTCGCCAAAGTGAAAAGCCCGGTGGAATTTACGGTGATGACGATGCGGTCGCTGAACGCCAATATGTCAATGGTGGCACCGTTGGCCAGTGTGGTGGCCGGCATGGGACAAGAGTTGTTCAATCCGCCAAACGTGAAAGGCTGGCTCGAAGGGCGCGATTGGATTAATGGACGCACCTTGCTGGCGCGGGTCAACTTCGCCATCCAACTGGCGGATGAGTTAAATCGTCATGGCGCGTTGCAGCATTTACTGGCTGATCTCACTCCCGGTAATAAGGCCGGAGGCAATAACGTGGCTGTGACGCAGGCAGCCGCTATGAACGGGCCAGCGATGGGCACAGCCTCCATGCAGGGTGCAAATATGCAGGGCGCAACCATGCAAGGCGGCACTATGACAACGGCAACGATGAACGGCCCGGCCATGTCGGGTGCCGACACTGGAGGTGCTGCAAAGCAACCTCCAACAACGGCCCCAGTTATCTCTATCACAGCCTCCCCAGAGCGAGTTGTAGATACCCTCTGGGATGCGTTGCTAACTGGCCACACTCCAACAGCAAAAACGCGCTCGCTGTTAATTAACTATTTGTATGAAGGTGATGAGAAGCAATTAGGTAACAAATTACCTGGTCTCATTAACCTGATTTTGGCCGCCCCAGAATATCAGTTGGCGTAAGCAAAGGAGTTCTCGATGGCTACGACGCGGCGTGAATTTATTCAGAATGGTTTGAGCTTTGTGTCGCTGGGTGTGGCGATGCCAACGTTCTTGATGAGGACAGCAGAAGCCGTGGCTGCCGATGCTAACTCCGGCACCAATGGTGGCAAGATTCTGGTCGTCATCGAAATGTCTGGTGGCAACGATGGTTTAAATACCGTCATTCCATTTACCGATGCCGAATACACCAAGTTGCGCCCGAATATCGGCATTGCCGCTAAAGACCTCGTGAAGATTGACGCCAAGTTGGGATTAAATCCCGGCATGAAATCGCTGGGGCAACTTTATGAGCAGGGCCATGTAGCGGTGGTTAATGGCGTGGGCTATCCTAACCCCAATCGCAGCCATTTCCAGTCTATGGACATCTGGCAGACGGGCGACCCCAACATCACCGCTCGCGAGCGCACCGGCTGGATCGCGCGCTACTTCGATGCCGATGGGCACTACAAAGGCAATCCACTTTCGGGCGTGACCTTAGGCTCTACTTTACCCCTGGCAATGTGGTCACAAACCAGCCCGGTTTCGGTGATTGGCAACGGCCAGGACTTTGGCTTTGGCACCAATGGCGCTGGCGCGAATAAATTCAAGCAGATGGAAACGATGCGCGCCCTCTATGCCGAGGGCACGGTTGCCAGCAGCCATGCCGAATTTATTCGCAATGTGGGTCAGGAGGTTTATTCCAGCACGGCAGAGATTAAAACAGCCTTGAAGGGTTCAGATAATAAGGCAACGATTGAGGCCAAGTATCCAAACAATAATCCCCTCGCGCCGCGCCTGCAAACGATTGCCAAGCTCATTGGTGGCGGCCTCAACACGCGGGTTTACTATGCCAATATTGGTGGCTTCGATACTCACGCCAACCAGCCCAACCAGCATAGCTATCTACTGGGTGCCGTAGCCGATGCCATCGCCGCTTTCCAGCGCGATTTAGCTTTGCAAGGCCGCGATAAAGATGTGATTCTGATGACCTTCTCAGAGTTTGGGCGGCGGGTCAAAGAGAACGCCTCCGCTGGCACCGATCATGGCGCAGCCAGTGTGATGTTTGTGGTGGGTAAGGGCGTGCAAGGCGGCTCTTATGGTGGTTATCCAAGCCTGGGCGACTTAGATGATGGTGACTTAAAGTTCCACACCGATTTCCGCAGCGTCTATGCTACCGTGCTGGATAGATGGCTGGGCACTCCCTCTAACAAAGTCTTAGGCAACCAGTTCACGCCGCTCAAATTTATTTGAGTGGTCAGTAAAGGCATAGGCGATGGTAGAGACGCGATTAATCGCGTCTCTACGGTGTCGTTACTGAAACGGAAGCTCCGAAATTTCAAAGTTGGGATTGCGTTCCGTGAAGTAGCGGAGCGACCACTCATCCTGAAACAGCACCACGGGTTGACCGCCACCATCGGTCGCCAGGGCTGCACTGGTGGGCAGGGACGGTCTGCTATTGGAGCCGTCTTTAGCGCGGAACCAGCGCGTGATGATATAGGGTGTCGGCTCGAAACGCGCTTCGGCCCCATACTCACTTTCCAAGCGGTATTGTACCACTTCAAATTGCAACGGTCCCACCGCTGCCAGAAGCGGGATTTTTTGCAGCGCATTATCCATCTCGAACGACTGCACTACACCTTCCTGTAAAAGCTGGTGGAGACCATCGCGGAACCGCTTGAACTTGGCCGTGTTGGGGTTATGTAGATAAGCGAAGGTTTCCGGCGCAAAGCGCGGAATCTCTTCATAGATAATGGATGGGTCTTCGGTGAGCGTGTCACCAATGCCGAAATCATCTTTGCCAACAATGCCAATGACATCGCCCGCATAGGCTTCATCCACCGTGTCGCGCTCGCGGCCAAACAGCTTTTGCGCATTGGAAAGGCGCACCTTCTTACCAGTGCGCGAGTGATGCACCACCATGTCCCGCTCGAACTTACCCGACACAATACGCACGAACGCGATGCGGTCACGGTGGCGCGGGTCGAGGTTGGCCTGAATCTTAAAGATAAAACCGGAGAACTGTGGATTGTCGGGTTGCACTTCGCCGTTACTGGTTTCGCGTGGTGTGGGAGGCAGCGACATCGCCAGAAAGTTATCGAGCATCAATTGCACGCCAAAGTTGTTCATCGCACTGCCAAAGAAAACGGGGGTTACTTCCCCGGCGCGCACCCGCGCTTCATCGAAGTCTGTGCCTGCGATTTCTAACATCTCCAGTTCTTCGCACGCCTGGGTGTAAGTCGTCTCGTCCAATCGCTCGCGCACGAGGGGATCAGAGATGTCACTAATCGCAACGGGGGCGCGATAAGCACCGTGCGTCGTGCGCTCGAAGAGATGCACTTCGTTCTTTAAGCGGTCAAACACCCCCTTGAATCTGTCACCGGAACCGAGTGGCCAGTTGACCGGATAAGCCTGGATGCCCAGCACTCGCTCCAATTCATCCAGCAGGGTCAGTGGTTCTAAGGATGGACGGTCGAGCTTGTTCATGAAGGTAAATATCGGCACCCCACGATGACGACATACCTCGAACAGCTTGCGCGTTTGAGCTTCGATACCCTTACCGGCGTCAATGACCATCACTGCCGCGTCTACGGCGGTTAGCACACGATAAGTGTCTTCCGAAAAGTCACGGTGCCCAGGGGTATCCAGCAGGTTGACCCGGTAGCCATCATAGTCGAATTGCAACACGGTGGAGCTAATCGAAATGCCGCGCTGCTTTTCCAGTTCCATCCAGTCGGAGGTGGTCGCCCGTTGGTTCTTGCGGGCTGTCACGGAACCGGCCAATTGCACGGCCCCACCATACATTAAAAGTTTTTCTGTTAAAGTTGTTTTGCCCGCGTCAGGATGCGAGATAATCGCAAACGTGCGGCGTCGTTTAATTTCATCAAGGATATTCATTGGTAATAAAAAGTGCCTGATTCCAGACGCACCAGAGGCTATTTGGTTCAGGCTCTTTAGGAGTTGAGTAAACGGCGCACGAGGTCAGGCAATTCGCCTAAGCGCGACATCAGGTAATCGGCTTTGCCGTTATAGAGGGTTACGTCTACAAAACGAGGATCAGGGATGGCGGCCACATCCATGCCCGCACTTTTGCCCGCCGTAATGCCCGCCAGCGCATCTTCCACAACCAGGCAGTTGGCCGGTTCAACATGGATTTTGCTGGCAGCTTTTAAGTAAATATCAGGATTGGGCTTGCCGTGCTCGACTTCCTCACCCGTTACCACTTGATCAAAATAGCGCCGGATGTTGTGCCGTTCTAAAAAGGGTAGCACTAATGCCCCCACCGAACTGGAAGCTAAACCAATGCGCAACCCCATCTCCTTAATAGTGGGCAGCACTGCTGGCACATCCTCGAAGATAGGAATGCGGTTGGCATAGAAATCGGTAGCAATCTCGGTGCGACGCAGAGCTAATTCTTCAACTTCGGCGCGTAAGCCAAAAGTGTCCTTGTAAAATTGCAAGGCAATAGGAAAGCTTTTACCTAAGACCTGCCCTTTATGTTCTCCGCCATAAATTACGTCATACTGGGCGAGCAGAGCGCCATCTATATCGTTCCACATCGGCTCTGAATCAGCTAACACTCCGTCGAGATCAAATAAAATCGCTTGAATATTCATACATACTTCTTTTAGCAGGAAAGCAGGGGGAGGAGAAGCCAGGAAGTGATTTAAAGCAGGAGATTTGCAATAGGGGTCTTTTATAGAACTTACTTTAGGGGCAACAGCTCAGGCTGTGGCATAATGACAGGTATGGAATTCCTCTTTTGGCTGAACACGATTGTAGCCTAAGTGGTAGCGGCGTGTGTCGGGATTCCCTTTGCTCAATAGGTTGTGGAGTAGAGCGTTATGGATGGCGTTAAGATTATTAGCGTGATGCACAAATTGCTCTTTTCGGTGGCTGTTCTAATCACTTTTTAATGGCCGTGATATTCGGTGTAGGAATAAGGCTATGGAGAGCAAGGCGGCGAAAAATCAAGTGCCAGCAGGCACCGCACAGTGTCATGGTCGCAGTGGATTAGTAGTGCAGGTCGTGGCGAGGCCAGTTCTTAACTGTGGCTTGGGCCTTGGCCGTATATTGCTGACCACTTTCCTGCACACGCAGCGACTGGTGCTTTGCCTCTTCTTGGCTGCTTGGCCAGGCGTTACCGCAAACGCTCAAGGGGTTTCTCCCATTCCGGTGTGGACGACGCCGAGTCATGGCTGGAAGGTGGGGGATTGGTGGACATTGTTAGTCGAACAATACTACAATCCCCTAAGCTTCTTTGTGCCTGGAAGTCAGATGTCTGCCCATGACAATGCGCGGGTGGTTGCTAATTTCTTCCTCACGGCAGAAGTGGTCAGTAGCGAACAGGTGGATAACTGCACCTGTTGGCGAGTGGCTTTCAAGCCTGGCCTGGAAGCACCGGACTCAGTGCAAAAATGTGAGTTTCAACTCTTAGTGGGGCAGTCCGATGGCCTGTTGCATGGATGGCATGAAGCCAAGGGCGAAGCCCAAGGTCGCGTTTTGCCGTCGGGCCTGGTGACCCTCCAAGACTTTGGGGTCTTTCGGCATTCACCCCAAGCCCTGCCCTGGTCCTGGCTTCCCCACACAGGCAAGCCAAACCAAGAACTTAACACGGAGAATCGGCTTTATTTTTGTGTGATCGAGACGCACCCAGTGGCCCCAAACTCTAAAGAGCAACTGGTTGAGCAGCGATTACAGGAACGCCGATTCATAAATGGTACTGTGCGTGATGACAATCCTGTAGAGTTGAACCACATTAAGCAGCATTGGCTCGCCGGTGCTTCATGGTGGAACGAGTATGAAGAATGGGAGCAGGGCTACAAATATGTGAGTGCGCAACTCATTTCCCAAGGCCACGCGCTGGCCCACGCCGATAACAACCCGGCTAAACCTCATGCCTTGACTGAACCTACCAGCCAAGCCGACCTTAATAGCTACCTGGCCGGAAGTGATAGTCGTTTAGATGAACCTAACAACCGCTTAATGGATTTATCAGCCGACCAATTTGAAGCTTGGACACAGGCGGAGAAGCGACGGTTAGCAATTGTGCGCCAACAACCTGGTGCGCCAGCGAGCGCAGGCCGCCCAGAGACGTTAGATCGTGCTCTGATGCAGCGTTTACAAGCGAACCGACCCGTTACGGATGCTACGGTGCGTCTGGTTGTCTACGTTTGGAGCGGCTGGGAATCTGATGTCACGGGATCGCCTTTTTCACATACTAAAGCACTCGTTGATGTTCTGGTTCCGCTCTTAGCGGGGCGCTCCCAGCTACTGGCGCAGTTGCATAGCCGTAAAGCCCACTTGTTCAGCATGGGGCGCGACCCTGCGGGTGCAGCTAAGGAATATCAAAAGTCCCTGGAATTGCTTGATCCTTTGCGCCTGGAAATAGACCAGCAGCGCATCGAAGACCTGGTGCAACTGGGAAGTATGCTGGCCGCACAAGGACAAGAACCGCAGGCCGATGCTTATCTTATGGAAGCTTTGAGTTATCCGTGGTATAAAGTTCGTGACTCTGACTCCTTTCAACGGCTGCGTGGACTGTATGTGGAGGCGGCCAGGATGCTCATCAATGTGCGGCGGAAAAACCTAAAGGCATTGCGTGAGCTTGTCTTGGTGCCCGCGACTCAAGCGGAACTGGGGCCAGAACTACAGCAGGCTATCAAAGAGGCGGGTGGTTAGGAACACAAAATCAACGAGCTTGAAGATGGTAGGCAATTTTTAGCTCCCAAAGCAAATGGCACGCAATGAGCTTTTCACTCCAACGGCCCCTGACTTAACCTCGCTACCGAATGCCGCTTCATCAACGCTGGGCCGCTGCAAATGAACACGCGCAGGCACTCTGAGAATAAGAGGAATAGTTAAATGAGAAACGTTGTCTTCATCCTGGCAGCAGAGATTATCATGAATACTTCGTCTCTACAGCCTGCCCCAGCTCAAAGTTATCCTCAAATAACTAACTTGTCACCCTTTACCCCAGCGAGTAACTTTATGTCTGTGCCGGGTTATCTTAGGTGGCAATACTATTTGGCATCAGGTCGCTGGGTGAGTCGTGAAACGGCACTGTCCGCGATAGATATTGAGAGGGAATGGCAACAGAGGAAGACGAAATAACAGCGGCTCAACCGACTCCACAACGATGGCCCAGTACCCTCTCATCCACCCCCTTAGCCCATATAATAGCATATTGGTCACAGCACTGGCGTAGACTGTAGCCTCATGTGAGTGCTGCGATTTAAGTGAGGGATGCATTATGTTGTATAGCACAGCCAGAACAGTCTGTTCGATTTCGTATCTCATGATTACTATCTGCATAGTGCTCCCACTCCTTTCCCACGCGCCAAGAGCCTATGGTGACACCACCCCAGTTCAACAGCACGTTGCTATTAGTCAAGAGGTAAACGCCAGCAAATCACCATCCAGCACACCGCTTCCGGTGCTGCGACTCTCGGCTGTTTTGCAGCACAGCACAAGTAGGAACCTGATGTTTAAGCCTTTAGAACCAATCATATTACTGGTCAGCATCAAGAACATGGGGGCGTCGAGTTTGTCCTTAGTGGATCAAGATCGAACCGGCGAGGGAGACTTTACATTTATCATTAAAAATTCGCTGGGGCAAATAATGCCAGCGACCCGGTATGGAAACCGCTCCGGCAAGCAGGACTTTTATCGGGCGTTTAGATTTGTGTTAAAGCCTGGCGAAGAGAGAAAATACAGATTTACCCTCAACCGGTTAGTGGACATGACAGAAGGCGGAGCTTACAGTATCATGGTGAAGCGCAAGTTTGGCCAAGCTAAAAATGCATCATCAACAGAAATAGTGTCTGATATATTGAATGTCGGTGTCGGAAATCCTGTCGATAGAGAGGGATCCGTGTTTGTGCCCGGCGATGGGGGCAAAGAGAGTCCATGATGACAGGGGTTTATGGTGTCTCAAACGCCTTACATGAAAACCGAGAATTAGCCCAACCCAGCGTCACGGTCGAAGTGTCCGGCAGTGGCTATCAGTTCGTGGAGTAGACAGCTATTAAATGAACACACTATATTTTGATAGCATATTAACTATCGCTTTCTGGCTGGTGACTCCGTTAGTGTTTTTGATAGTCGCGGTGGCGATGGGCTACCGTATAAAACACCAGGAAGCACGAGAAAGTGAATTATCTCGGCACAGTGTCACGGTCGAAGTGGATTAGCGGCCGTCAAGGTAGTCCATATAATAGACTTTTGGGCTGCAACCACTTGTCGCGGAGCCGGAGCGGGCCAACTCAGGATAATCAATTATGGCTAATCAGGATGATGTCAGGCGGTTAGGTCTGGCGCTGCCTGGCACGAGTGAGGCGGAAGATCATTTCGCTTTCTCTGTGCCCCACAAAGGCAAGCAGAAGGGCTTCGTCTGGGCGTGGAACGAGCGCGTAGAATCGAAGCAGCCGAAGGTGCCCAGCACTACCATAGTAGCAGTTCGTGTTGCCGACGGGGATAAAAAGAAAGTGCTGCTTGCCTCCGACAGCGCGAAATTCTTCACTGAGCCGCACTACAACGGCTTTCCGTCAGTCCTCGTCCGGCTATCGTTGATTGACTCAAATGAATTGCAAGAGTTGATTGTGGATGCCTGGCGCTGCCAGGCACCCCAGTCACTTGTAGAAGACTGGGAACGGCGTGAGCCATAACGACAGCGCCCTCATGTTAGTGCGGGCTAATAATCCGTCTCAACCGATCTCGTTTTTACTCTTGCACGCGCTTCTGGCGCAACTGAATTAGCATTCTAAGAATACCCAGGCCAGACTCTGTTTTGTGTGCAGCATGACAGTGTTCTACTGTTCATACTCTTTAATTTTCTGGTCTCCTCTTCTCCTACTTTCCTGCTGAAAATTCTGCATCTCATGCTATACGTTGAGCTATGAGAGTGACAAAAGCCTGTGGCTTCCCGAAGGTTTTGTGAACGGTGCGGGGACTCCATTGCCAAAGTTGTGAGGCTTCAAGCATTTGCCAGTGGTCTGGTGGGAATCGCTCCATCAGTTCTGGTAAAGTCATAAAAAAGACACTGCTCTGCATACTGGGCTGATCGGCTTCGCGTGCGAAGATGCTCAAGCCAATGACACCACCGGTGGCTACGGCATGGATAACGCGATCCAGACATGCGCTGGCTGCATCCCCTAAAAATTGAATCGTATTGACTACCAGCACGAGGTCAAATTGCTGGTTAAATGAATACGTGCGTATATCGGCGGTGACGACTTCGGCCTGCAAGCTGCGTTCGGCTAAGAAGCGGCGCGTTTTAATAACGCCGTGCGCAGTAAATTCGATGCCTGTGGCGGTGTAACCACACTCTGCCAGAAACGCTAAGTCTTGGCCCTCGCCACAGCCGACATCAAGCGCCGTGCCTCCCTGTGGATAGTTGGGGTGATGATAGCGCACGGCGCGGCGTGCGAGGGGGCCAGGCTCACTGCCGTAGTAGTATTCGTCACCCGCATAAGCGGAGTTCCAGAGTTTGTATTGCGGGTCTTGATTGGTGGAAAATTGGTCGTTATGAATGCTCATCATGATTAGTTTAGTCAATGTGAGACCTAACCCCCCGTCCCCCTTCCCGGCACGGGAAGGGGGTGTCTGAGGAGGACTTTTCCTAATTGAGTACAAACAATAAAGTGATCCTGTGTTCCCCTCGCCGTTTCGGCGAGGGGACAGGGGAGAGGTTCTGGCATATATAATGCGTTCATCGGATGATTGACCACTTCTTTAGGCTTACAATCTTTACGTGGTGTGGTGATTGACTTAAAATCTGAATGAGGCATTGTAGAGGCAGTGCCCATTGAGTCTTTGAAGGGATTAATTTATGCCAACTAACATTCCTTTTACTGATAATTACGACGACTTATCCACCGAACGTGGCTTTCAATTCCGGTTTCGTTGTGAGCGTTGCGGCAACGGTTATATGTCTTCGTTTCAGTCGAGCGTGACAGGCATGGCCAGCGATGCCTTGCGGGCTGCTAGCGGCCTATTTGGAGGCATTTTAGGGCGCGCTGCTGATTCCGCTTATGATGTCCAGCGCATGGTCGGTGGCCCGGCGCATGATGCAGCGTTGCGTAAAGCAGTTGAAGAAATTCGCCCGCTTTTCCACCAGTGCCAACGTTGCGGCCAGTGGGTTTGCCAGGATGTATGCTGGAATGAGCAGCGCAATCAGTGCGTGCATTGCTCGCCCAAGATGGATCAGGAAATCAGTGCCATCGAAAGCGAAGCGACGATTTATCAATTGCGCGATAAAGCTTATAACTCTGTGGACATGACGGGGGGCGTCCAGATGCAATCGGCAGCCGCCGCGCAAAAGTGTCCTTCGTGTGGTGCTGCCGTTGAAGCGGGTAAGAAGTTTTGCGCCGAGTGTGGCACCAACCTGCACGCTAAATTAATGTGCCCTGGTTGTGGCGTCGAAGCGCAGCCCGGTACTAAATTCTGTGGCGAGTGTGGTACTAAGCTAACTGCTTGACATTGCTGAATCAAAACAACAAAGGCGCAGCCAAGGGGCTGCGCCTTTGTTGTTTCCTTTTAGCGAACCGATAAGGAAGTGAAGCTTTTACTTCCGTCGAGCTGCACTAAATGCCATACTGCCTTTTGCTCAATCAGTGTGAGCACCATAAAATTGTTCTGCATTGCACAACACAAAGGGACTCTGTTTAAGGGGAGAAGCGAGATGCCGAACTTAAAAGATGCGATTGCCTTAGCCACGGTTGCCCACCGGGGCCAGGTAGATAAAGCCGGTGCGGAGTATATCGAGCATCCCTTACGCGTGATGCATAGTGTCCAGGGCGAAGAGGTACAAATCGTAGCCGTGCTGCATGATGTGATTGAAGATACTCCTGTCACCTTAGAGGCCCTACGCCAGGCAGGTTATAGCCCGGCTATTATCGAAGCGGTGGAACTACTCACCCGGCGGGAACAAGATTCCTATGAAGCCTTTATCGAGCGAGTCGCCAATAATCCGTTAGTACGTCAGGTCAAGATAGCCGATCTGCAAGACAACTTGCGAATAGAACGCATCGCGGAGCCAACTCAACAAGATTATCAACGTTTAGAGAAGTATCGGCGGGCCTTAAATGTTCTTCAATCATAGGGACTGTGGGCATGATTATGACCATCCTGGATAGTAGAACTTGATAAAACAGCGAGCAGGCATCAAGCCTGCTCGCTGTTTTATCAAACAGGGGTGATACAGGCGATTTTGAGCCGCCTGTATCGCTTATTCGTTGTTGTTAATACGCGTCCGTAGGTCTTCGCTAAGCACGACCTTGCTCTGCACTCGACGTATTGATTAGACCCGTGTGGGGCATGAACTTAAAACGCCACCTGAAAGTTAGTGCGTAGTTGGGTGCTGTCGTTGGTGAAAGCGGTAGCGTTGCTGCCAAAGCCATTGGCCGCCACCAAGCCGGAACCACCATGACGACGCACAATGTTGGCTTGAATCTTGGCGTTGTTGCCTTTGATATAGTAGTTCAAGCCTAAGACAATTTCTTTCACTGTAGGATCCGTCTGGGCACCCGCAGCAGGCACTAAGTTGTTGGCGAAATCAAAGTAATCGTAACGGAACACGCCTTCCAGCTTAGGAGTAAAAGAGTAACCCAACAAGCCGTAGTAGCCGCGAATGTCGCGTTTGGTGCCTGGTGCTTTAACAAATAGCTGATTGCTGCCCGTGAGATACTCGGTGCGCGCTGTCCATTTATCACGTTGATAGTTGACAAAGGCATTCAGTAGATCGCGTTGCACCTGCTGTCCAGCAGCCGGAGTATTGCGTTGATTGCCCTGCGCTCCACTAATACCGACTGCCAGGCCGCGCACGCTGGCGGGACTATACATCACGCGCCCAATAAAGGCTTTGGGATTTCCCGCTGCTAAAGCATTCTGCCGCTCACCTAAGCCGTTGTAAATACCAAAGTTGTAATCCACTCCCGCAGCCGTGCCATGCAAGCGCACGCCTGTCTCGCGGATGTCGCCATTGCCGCCGCCAAAAGGATCACGCGCCGTAAACATCAAGGCACGATCTACGGTGGGAATAGCCGAAGAAGAAACCACATCACCTTCAAAGCCAATAGGAATCTTATATTGGCCTAACTCAATGGCATTAGCACTCTTGGCGGCTGCTGCCCCTGTTACGGGACTCATGCCCACCGCATTTTTGCCAAGTTGATAAGCTAGGACGATTTCTTGCAAAGGGTTAGTAGATTGGTTGAGCGTGGTGGTCGTCGTCACGGTAGAAGGCGTGCCCGCTGGTGAGCCTTTTTTGGGCGGCACCAAGGTGGAGGTCGAACTCACCGCAGTCTGCTTGGCCGGATCAATCATAATCATGCCAGTAATGCGAGAGGTAATGGGGGCGGTCAAGCGAATTTCACCCCGTCGCAGTTGCAACGTGTTGGGCGTGTTGGCAAAAGGGCCTTTCTGTCCGGTATAGGCGCGGGCATTGACGTGCAGCAGGCCGGATAGCGTGACGGGAACCTTAGCCGTTACTGGCGCAGCCGCAGCAGGTGCATTAGTCACGCTGCCACTTGTGCCGGTGCCGCTTGCGCTGGTGCCTCCAGTTCCCGTAGTTGGGGCTGGCTTTTGCGCCGCCTCTAATTTATCCAGACGCGCCTGTAATGCGGCGATTTCGGCACGTAGTGCGTCTAATTCGGTTTGCTGAGCCTGGGCCGGTGGCGCAGCAGTCAGCAAAATAGCGGCAACGGCTGCCGCCACGCTGTAGGGAACAGGTTTTGAACTCACGATTTTCGATTTTCTCTCAATAAATTGCACGTATCTCTCCTTGAAAAATAACGACATTGCCCTGGGGCAAAATACAACACATGCTACAAAATGAAACGGCTTTATCGGGTCAATTGGACGGTTTGCCCTTGTTGCTCATCCAGCACAGCCGGGCTGCCGTTGTTCTCCGGGATAAAGACGCGAATTTGCTTGGGATAGACGTAAACTGTGTCATTAACGGTCAGGGCCAGTTCCTTGTCACGCTCGTGGTCTAATTCTACATCAACGGGCAAGTTGCGCTCGTTATCTAAGAGGGCCACCTTGACTAAAGAACCGGTGCGATTGATACGCTCGACTCTGGCTTGTAACGAGGAAGCGCCATGTGGCTGGCGATCTACGTCTACCTCGTGCGGGCGAATATAAGCCGTGGCCGGGCGCGGATCATCATGAGGATAAGCCGGGTAGGGCACTTCCAAACTGCCCAACTGCACGCGGCCATTTTGCACCCGGCCATGAAAGACATTAACACTGCCCAGGAAGTCCATCACAAAAGCATTCGCGGGTTGGGCAAAGACATCATCGGGACGGCCAACTTGCTCGATGTGGCCTTTGTTCATCACCACCACCCGGTCAGCCACTTCAAAGGCTTCTTCCTGGTCGTGCGTCACGAAGATACTGGTCATGCCGATTTCATCGTGCAGGTGGCGCAGCCATTTGCGCAAGTCCTGGCGCACTTTGGCATCCAGAGCACCAAATGGTTCATCCAGCAACAACACCTGGGGTTGTGGCGCAAGAGCACGCGCCAGAGCGACACGCTGGCGTTGGCCACCGGAAAGCTGCGAGGGGAAGCGACGCTCTAAGCCTTCCAGTTGAATCAGTTTCAGCAACTCCACGACACGCTTTTTAACCTCGGCATCTTTCCAGCGCCGCACGCGCAGGCCAAAGGCGATGTTCTCATAGATGTTCATGTGATTGAACAGCGCATAGTGTTGGAACACGAAGCCCACATTACGTTCGCGGATGGCGCGGTGCGTCACATCGCTGTCCTGGTACAGCACGCTGCCTTTATCGGCAGATTCTAACCCGGCGATGATGCGCAATAGGGTCGTCTTGCCCGAACCGGAGGGGCCTAACAGCGCCGTTAGCTCACCAGAAGGAATTTCCAGACTCACATTATCCAAAGCGCGAAATGCGCCATATTGTTTCGTGATATTATTGACTTCAATCCGCATTTTCTTTTTCTCCTACGACATTCCCAAAAGGGACATCAATGGCGTGCGACTGGCACGGGCGCGAGGGTGCCCGGTTCGCCCACAGTCTGCCCTTCCAGCAGCAGGCGATGCGTTTTGCGCTCGACGATGGCTTTCGCCAGTAAGGTGATAATCGCCAGACACGCGAGTAAGGAAGCGACGGCAAAGGCGGCTTCAAAGTTGTAATCGTTATAGAGGATTTCAACGTGCAGTGGAATGGTATTGGTCTCACCGCGCACATGCCCCGACACCACCGAGACCGCGCCAAACTCGCCCATCGCGCGAGCATTACAGAGAATTACGCCATAGAGCAGGGGCCACTTGATATTGGGCAGGGTGACACGCCAGAAGGTTTGCCAGCCGCTCGCGCCCAGCACCAGGGCGGCTTCCTCTTCCTCGCTGCCCTGCGCCTGCATAAAAGAAATCAACTCGCGGGCGACGAAGGGGAAGGTCACAAAGGTGGTGGCGAGGACAATACCGGGCACGGCGAAGATGATCTTAATATCATGCGCGTCCAGCCAGTGACCAAACAAGCCGCGTGCGCCAAAGAGCAGCACAAAGATTAAACCAGAAATCACGGGCGAAACGGCAAAGGGCAAATCAATAAGGGTAATCAAGACGCTTTTGCCAAGGAAGTTAAATTTGGCAATGGCCCAGGCTGCTGCGATACCAAAGACTAAATTTAAGGGCACGGCTATGGAAGCTGTCAGCAGCGTCAGCTTAATAGCGGCTAAAGCATCCGGGTCGGTAATAGATTCTTTGTAAACCTGCCAGCCCTTCTTAAAGGCTTCGATAAAGACAATGGCGACGGGCACGAGGAGAAACAACACCAGGAACGCCAGGGCGAGACAAATCAGCAGCCAGCGCACGACGGCAGGCTCGGTGGTGGCACGCGAACGGGCCGCAGGAGCCGGGACTATGGCATCAGCGGCGGTGCTGGCAGCAGTGGGGTTCTCTCCTGTCACTTCCCGCGAAGTGCCGGGTAAGGTGGTAATGCGTGGTAACTCCATAAAGGTACTGCTGTCCGACATCTTGTTTTCCTTGTTTTATGATCTGTGAATCAATGGGACGCAAAACTGCGTTACGCTATGCTGCGCAGCGCAAGCTTTCGCTATCAACAAATAGCGTTCAAATAGCGCATGAAATTAGCGTCGCCGTAGGCATTGCGTCCCATTCAATACAACTCCTCAGGCGGCGCTATAACGTTTGGCACTCCAATATTGCAGGCCGTTAATCATCAGCAACAATCCAAAAGATAAAATCAGCATTACGGCGGCAATGCCAGTAGCCCCGGCATAATCGTATTGCTCTAACTTGGTAATAATCAGCAGCGGCGTGATTTCGGTTTTCATAGGCATATTGCCGGAAATGAAAACGACCGAGCCATACTCACCAATAGCGCGAGCAAAGGCGAGCGTAAAGCCCGTCAGCACGGCGGGTAAGATATGCGGGAAGATTACACGACGGAAGATTTGCCAACGATTTGCGCCTAAAGTGCTGGCCGCTTCTTCCACCTGCACATCCAACTCTTGCAGTACGGGCTGCACTGTGCGAACCACAAAAGGTAAGCCTATAAACGTCAGCGCGATCACAATTCCCAAGGGTGAATACGCGCTCTTGATGCCATATTTTGCGAGATAATGACCGATCCAGCCGTTCTCGGCATAGACCGTCGTTAAGGCGATGCCGCCAACCGCCGTGGGCAAGGCGAATGGTAAATCTACCACCGCATCCACCAGGGAGCGGCCCGGAAAGGGATAACGCACTAATACCCACGCCACCAGCAGCCCGAAAACGACATTGATTAAAGATGCTATGAGTGACGCGCCCAGACTGAGCTTATAGGAAGCGACAGCGCGTGGATTGGTCACAGCCGACCAGAAGTGTTCCCAGCCCAAGGCTCCGGCTTTAAAGAACAGCATGGAGAGGGGAATCAGCACCAACAGGCTCAGATAGAGCAGCGTGTAGCCCAGCGAAAGGCCAAAGCCCGGTAGCACACTACGTTGTTTGAAAGTCATAAAGCAGCACCCTTACAAGGGGAAGCCCCTCTTCCGCACAAAGGAGGAAATGTGCAGAAGAGGGGTCTGGGGAAAAGAGGATAAAGAGGCTAATTAGCGAAGGCCGCTTTTCCCATTATTTAGTGAGGTTGATAAATCTGGTCAAATACGCCGCCATCGGCGAAGTGGGTCTTCTGCGCTTTTTCCCAACCGCCAAAGAGTTGGGCGACTGTAAAGAGGCGGATGTGAGAGAACTTACGCCCGGCCCGTGCCGCCAGTGCCGGTGAGAGAGGGCGATAGTAGTGCTTGGCCGCGATCAACTGACCTTCGGGCGAATAAAGATATTGCAGATAAGCCTGAGCCACTTTAGTGGTGCCATGCTTGGCTGCATTCTTGTCCACAACAGCGACGGGCGGTTCAGCTAACACGCTTACCGGAGGCGTCACGATCTGGAACTTGCCTGGCCCTAACTGGTTGATGGCTAAATAGGCTTCGTTTTCCCATGCGAGCAGCACGTCACCGATGCCGCGCTCGGCAAAAGTGGTGGTCGAGCCGCGTGCGCCGGAATCCAGGACGGGCACATTCTTATAGACACGAGCAATGAAATCTTTGGCCTTGGCCTGGTTGCCCTTGAACTTTTGCAGGGCATAGCCATAGGCTCCCAGATAGGCCCAGCGCGCACCACCAGAGGTCTTGGGATTGGGAGTGATAACCGAAACGCCAGGACGAATGAGATCATCCCAGTTGCGAATATTCTTAGGGTTGCCTTTACGCACTAAAAACACAATGGTTGAGGTGTAGGGCGTGGCATTGTGGGGCAGACGCTTGAACCAGGTGGGCGAGGTCAAACCAGCTTTGGCCACCGCATTCACATCATAGCCAAGACCGAGCGTCACCACATCGGCCTGAAGGCCATCAATGACCGCACGGGCCTGTTTGCCAGAGCCGCCATGTGACTGGCGAATGCTCACGTTCTGGCCCGTCTTTTTCTTCCAGTAAGCGGCAAAGGCACGATTATAGTCCTGATAAAGTTCGCGGGTTGGATCATAAGAGACGTTAAGTAACTGTGTCTGAGCGTGGGCTTGGGCAATACTCAGCGGGTTCTGCGCGCTTCCGGCTGTGATAGCTGCGCCAAATAAAGCCACTTGCGCCAGACGGACGGCTTTGCGATTAAACGACCTTTTATCTAATTTCTGCGTTACGAATGTCTTAAACATGGGTTCTCCGAGAGGTAAATGAAACGAATGATATGGGTGTTACTCTACCGGCTGCCCCTGACATTTTTAGGAGGGGCTAAATACGACGGGTGAACCAGTCTGCAACGCTATCGAGGTTTGGGTGGACTCGGCATCCTCGGAGCAGCAAGAGATTTACTCGCCAGACGCCGGATAAACGCTGCACTGGTGAAGCCAGCGAGCGTGGAAAGCTTAGAGCTTTGAGGTTAAGACAAGAGGGAACGCATCTCGTCTGCCACGCCCGCTGGCGATATACAGCAGCGACAACAAGTGCCGCAGCACGCACAACACATCGTGCGAACTGTCAGGCTCCAGGTTGTCGTGGCAGCGAAATTCATGATGCTTAATGTTGACCCGATGAGTAGATTTGGCAGTCTGGATTGAGCGACTTAACGGTTTATCCTCATCAGATCGAGTTTTTGTTTGCTATTGCAAGCTCTAGATTGGCTAATGCCTACCTTGCGGGTAGTAATTGATAGACATTATAAAGTCTTGTTTTTGACTTGTCAAGCCTTAGCCCAAAAATTTGTTAGTCGTGAAGCATTAAGAGGCGAAGTCTTGGCGTTATAGTCTGAGAAGACTAACGAACCCAGAGCGTGAGCGACGGGCTTCCACTGTAGCAACTGGCGACTAAGAGATAAACCAATCATTGTGCGGCTATGAAGTAGCAACTCTATATGGTAGTCTGGGCTGAGAGCGACGGGCTACAGTAGGAGTCACCGGGGACACTGAGGTAAGCCCGTCGCTCACGCTCCGGGTTCGCTGGTGCTGGGTTGGAATAGTCTAAAAATTCGTCTGGAGGTTACTCGAAAATGTGCTTGTCGGGCAACCTGTGGGCAACTCAAGCGTCTTAAATTTGGTTGTTTCAAGAGCCTGAGTTTTACATGCCCCTATTGCCAAACGTTGGCAGTCCGTGTAAAATTCATCGGGCGTTTACTTTTTGAAATTAATGCGGGTCGTTAGCTCAGATGGTAGAGCAGGGGACTCTTAATCCCAAGGTCGATGGTTCGATCCCATCACGACCCATTCCATAGTGCCATGATAGTGATTTATAATTGACACTTTGAAGCCTTCATGCGTTACCAAAGACGCATGATTTCTGCTCCAGTGTCTCTTACTCCGGTGTAATACCCTCAAACTGCACATTTCCCTGTGTTACGGTGGTGTAATGCCACCATCAGTCTGTGCGTGAGCAGCCGTCTTGCAGACTTTGCTGCTAACTTTTTCTTGTCGCCGTTTATCATACACCCATATTGCACCGATAAAGAGATGGCGTCTGACTTGCAGTCGCTTTAGACATTGCGGGAGCCTCTTCGTTTAAATCAGATTTCCCTTTAAGGGGGCTTATATTTTATGTCACAAGTTCAATCCTCTTCTAACCGTGCCGGAGCAAGCGAGGCAGCACCGGTGCGCGATCATAATGGTTTTATTTCTACTCAGGTTGAGCAGGAGCGGGCCGTCTTAGCCCAATTGATTCTCGACACGCCACCATCATCTCTACCGCCCTCGCTGGATGGCTTTAAGGATGATAAGTCGGATTTAGACGAATTAGGTGGGTTAGCGGAAGCGGCTGGCGCGGCTGTCGTGGGACGTGTGACCCAGCGGCGTCAGAAGCCCGACCCAGCGATGCTGTTTGGCAAGGGCAAGGTCGAAGAAATCGCCGAGCTGTGCCGCGAGACCAAAGCCGATGTGGTGATTGTGGATCATGATCTTTCGCCAGCGCAGGGGCGCAACCTGGAAAATACACTTAAAGTGCGCGTCATTGACCGTACGGAATTGATTCTCGACATCTTTGCCCGTCGTGCCCAGACGCGCCAGTCGAAGTTACAGGTGGAACTGGCCCAACTGCGCTACCAGTTGCCGCGCTTGAAGCGAATGTGGACGCACTTAGAGCGCACCGGCGGCGGTATTGGCACCCGTGGCCCTGGCGAAACCCAGCTTGAAACCGACCGTACCCTGGCGCGTGGCCGCATCACGCTCTTAGAAAAGCAGTTAAGCGATATTCGCCGCCAGAAAGAAGTCGAATCTGTGGGACGGGCCGACTTTGAAACTGGTGCCTTGGTGGGTTATACCAACGTCGGCAAAAGCGCGTTGCTCAATGCCCTGTCGCGTCCCACGGGTAAGGGTGTCTTAGTGAAGAACCAGCTTTTCGCTACCCTCGGAGCTTCCACACGCAAAGTGGAGTTAGGTGGTGGACGGGCTATCCTGCTCTCGGATACAGTTGGTTTCGTGCGTCGTCTGCCGCACCACTTAGTTGAAAGCTTTCATTCCACGTTAGCCGAAGTATCCAACGCCGACTTTCTGTTGCATGTGGTAGATGCCGCCGACCCGGAGTTCGATGACAAGCTGCATTCGGTGCAAAAAGTCTTGGGGGAGTTAGACATCATTGCCACACCGCACCTTTTAGTCTTGAATCAGTGTGACCGCTTGGATGAACCCAGTCGTGCCGCTTTGCTACGCCAGCACCCGGATGCGGTGCTCACTTCAGCCCTCACCGGTGAAGGTCTGGATACCCTGAAGGAGCGCATCCTGGCTTTATTAGAGCGCAATGATGAGGAAGTCAACTTTGTCTTAGATGCACGGAATGCTCATAATGGCAAGCTGCTTTCGGACATTGCCCGGCATGGCCATGTTTTAAAGCAAGAATGGGAAAGTGATGCTAACGATGGCACAGAACCGCGTCTGCATGTGCGAGCACGCCTGGCCCCACGCTGGCGTGAGAAATTGGGTTTGCCGGGATAATAATCGGACCCAATCGCTACCTTTGAGCCTGTCATTTCGAGTGGAGTGACCGCAGGGAACGTAATCGAGAAATCCTGCTGTTAAAGAGAGTAGCCATGCTGTAAAGATTTCTCGACTCCACTTTACTCCGCTCGAAATGACACTGCTCCTCATGAGTAGCAGCTTGCATTAATTTATTCTTAAGTCCCATTAAACAAAGACCCCGGTTATAATAAATCGGGGCTTTTGTTGTGTAAAAGGACAACCTTTTGCAACTAAGGTTAGGATATATCGGCTAACTGGGATAGGAGGCATGAAGATAAAAGTAAAAATGGGATTAGGGAAGCAAGGGCATCAGCGGTTTGTATTGGCTTTATGCCTATTGCTCCTGAGTTCCACCATCGCAGCGGCTCAAGTCAGCGTTTTAACGCAACGCTATGACAATGGGCGTTCGGGTGCGAATCTGGCGGAGACCACCCTCAATACCTCCAACGTCAATGTCTTCAGTTTTGGCAAACTCTTCACCCGCCCGGTGGATGGGCAGATTTACGCCCAGCCTCTGTGTGTGGCTAATGTCGCTATTCCCAACCAGGGTACGCATAACGTGGTTTATGTAGCGACCGAGCACAACAGCGTTTATGCCTTTGATGCCGATGACCCCAACGCTTCGGCTCCATTATGGCAGGTAAACCTTGGCCCTTCAATTCCCAGTTCGAGCATTGATTGTGGCTCGTATTGCCCTTATCACGACATCATCCCAGAAGTCGGCATTACTGGCACCCCCGTGATTGATCCCAGTTCCCAAACACTTTATGTGGTGGCTAAGACCCTGGAGGGCACGGCTTATTTTAACCGTCTGCACGCGCTGGATATTACGACAGGGCAGGAAAAGTTCAATGGCCCAGTCGTGGTGCAGCCAACAGCACGGGGCACAGGTGATAGCAGTGTCAATGGGGTGGTGAGCTTTGACCAATATCACCAGATGAACCGGCCTGGCTTGTTGCTGCTCAATGGTGTGGTTTATATCGGCTTTGGCTCACACGCCGATGCGCGCCCGGTGCATGGCTGGGTGGTCGGCTTTAATGCCACCAATTTGCAGCAAGTTGCCGCTTTTAATACGACCCCCAATGGCTCCATCGGCTCTATCTGGCAATCCGGGCATGGGTTAGTCGCTGATGGCGGTGGCAACATTTACTTCTGTACGGGCAACGGTACCTTTGATGCTTTTAGTGCCGGAGCCGACTTAGGCGATAGCTTTGTCAAGCTCAGCACGGCTAATGGCCTCTCGCTGGCCGATTGGTTCACCCCCTATAATCAGGCCGCCTTAGATCAGGATGATCTGGACTTAGGTTCTGCCGGGCCGGTGCTGATACCGGGCACGAATCTCATATTTGGTGGCGGCAAAGAGGGTTATTTCTACCTGCTGAACACGGCCAACATGGGCCAATTCCAGGCCAGTGGCGATACCCAAATCTTGCAGAAGTTTCTGGCATCGCAACGCCATATTCATGGCACGCCCGTTATCTGGAATAGTGCTAATGGCTTCCTGGCCTATGTGTGGGGCGAATTCGATTATCTCAAGGCTTTCCAATTCTCCAACGGTCTATTTCAGACTACGCCTGTCACTCAGAGCACCATGAGTGTCCCGGATGGAATGCCAGGGGCCATGCTGTCGGTTTCTGCCAATGGGGGGCAGGCAGGCAGTGGTATTGTGTGGGCTTCGCATCCCTTTTCTGGTAATGCCAACATGGCGACCAGCCCCGGCATTCTGCGCGCCTTTGATGCGGCGGATGTCTCCCACGAACTCTGGAACAGCAAGCAGAATGCGGCCCGTGATGATGTAGGTAACTTTGCTAAGTTCTGCACGCCAATGGTGGCCAATGGCCGGGTTTATTTAGCCACGTTTTCTAACCAGTTAGCTGTTTATGGCATATTGCCGCCTGCCCCGGTGCCAGGTGCGCCTACCAATTTAACGACCACGCCGGGCAACACCCAGATCACCCTCAACTGGACTGCCCCGCCTGGTGGCGATAGCTTCCAATATACCGTGAAACGCGCCCTCACCAGTGGCGGCACTTACACGCCCGTTGCCAGCAATATCGCAACCACCAGCTATACCGATAATGGGCTGACCAATGGCACAACTTATTACTATGTCGTTTCTGCCTCTACTAATGGTGGCGAAGGGCCTAACTCCTCTTCCGCCAATGCTAAACCCATACCGGCGGTGTATGCCATCAATAGCGGTGGTGCCGCTAGTGGGGCTTATGCTGCCGATGCTTATTACACCGGTGGCACAGCGGCTAATAGTACTAATGCCATCAACACAAGTGGCGTAATAAACCCGGCTCCTCAAGCGGTTTACCAAAATGAGCGTTATGGCAACATGACCTATACCTTTCCCAACCTGACGCCAGGTGGTTCCTACAAAGTGCGTTTGCACTTTGCGGAGTTCTATTGGAGCTTCACCGGACAGCGTGTTTTCAATGTGACCATCAATGGAACGCAAGTATTAACCAACTTTGACATCGTCGCCGCTACAGGTGTCCGCAATATAGCCATTGTCAAGGAGTTTACAGCCACGGCAGACAGCGGTGGGAAGATTACGATCCAATACACCTCTGTAGTGGATAGTGCCAAAAGCAGCGGTATCGAAATCTTTGCCCTGGGCGGCACACCACCCCCAACCATACCAGCGGCTCCAACTGGGCTAACCACCACAGCGGGCACACGCCAGGTTGTACTGCGTTGGAGTGCTTCAGTTGGTGCCACCATTTACAACGTTAAGCGTTCCACTAAAAGTGGTGGCCCGTACACTCTTATTGCAAAGAATATCACTGCCTTGGGTTACACCGATAACACCGCCAGAAGCAGAACAACATATTATTATGTGGTGACGGCCAGCAACTCAGCAGGCACCAGCCCCAATTCTAGCCAGGTCAGTGCCACGCCACGCTGATGCGGTATCAAAGAACAGGAACGATAGTCTGCAACAGGAACGTGCTTATGGTTCGTTCCTGTTGTATTTTGTAAAGTGGCTTGGATGTAAAAATCTCATCATGGCCAGGTAGCTGATGATGGCACAGAACCCCGCTTGTATGTCCGAGTGCGTCAGACTCCGCGCTGGCACGAAAAGTTAGGTCTGCCCCGCTAGTAAATTCTAATCTGTGAAAGCCCCGACTCTGATGAGTCGGGGTTTTTGTTGACCTTACACAACGGGGGGTGGAGATATGTTAAAATTCAGAAACCAGGGTTAGGTGAAGCAAAAGGAAAACCTCTTGCAACTAAACCTGTGACATATCGGCTCACAAGGATAAGAGAATGAGGATACAGGCGAAGTTAGGTTCACCCCAGCAACGACATTTTGGCCTTATGCTATGTTTTTGCACATTGCTCCTCTGTGCCAGCATTGCGACGGCCCAGGTCAGCGTTTTAACGCAACGTTATGACAATGGGCGTTCGGGCGCGAATTTAGCCGAAGCCACGCTCAATACCTCCAATGTCAACGTCAATAGTTTTGGCAAACTGTTCACTCGCCCGGTAGATGGGCAGATTTACGCCCAGCCTCTGTGTGTGGCTAATGTCGCTATTCCCAACCAGGGTACGCATAACGTGGTTTATGTAGCGACCGAGCACAACAGCGTTTATGCCTTTGATGCCGATGACCCCA